>JAEEGF010913333.1_pt1 | contig 65489 bp, 54 predicted proteins | sample 9134171 | NCBI WGS metagenome assembly JAEEGF01 (sample SAMN16246542, study PRJNA631951) | gut metagenome | biome: gut microbiome; feature: rumen; material: AP-attached | host: Bos | place: Iran: Karaj | collected 2018-10 | reverse complement strand
GAAAAGGTAAAGAGAAATTCATTAAATGTCAGTTGTATGCTGTTAAACAGAAATTCTACTCAGTTTCGCAAGATTGCGCTGGAAAATCTTCTGGCAAAAAATTTTTCTGAAATCATTTCAGTTGAAAAAAATGGTGAAAGTTTTAATACAACAAGCCTTTCTCACACTTATCCGGGGGTGAAATTTATAATCGCCCAGGAAGAAGTGACTGAAGGAGATTTATTAAATATCGGCATGCAGGAAGTGTCAACAGAATATGTTCTTGTTGTCCATGATGATCTTTGCTGGCAACCATTAAATTTCAATCAAAACTTGATTTCAAAATTTATTTCAGAAGATAAGTTTTGTATTGCCCCAAGGCTTTTTACAAATACAAATCAGGTTTTACCTGTGAGCATGGTTCCTACAATTGACGGTCAGACTTTTACCGTTGAACATGGGCTCTACATAAAGGAAGGTTTGCCCACACTTTTTCCTGTTGATTATACAGGCTTTTATAATGTGGAGAAATTTAAATCCTTAGGTGGATGTGATTTTACAATTACTTCGGAGTACTGGCAGAAACTTGATCTTTTTATGAGGGCCTGGCTCTGGGGTGAAGAAATCATTTTAAGTTCATTATTCTCATTTTCTTTTTCAGGAGACTATCCTGCTGAAAATCTGGATGCAGATCCTTCATACATAAGATTTTATTTAAAAAATCTTTTGCCTGTTTATAAAATTGATCATGCTGTCATTCCATCTGGAAGTTTTCATACTTTCAAAAAAACAAGCAGATATTCCCTTGCTAAAGCAATTGAACTTTTTAAAATGGCCAGAAAATGGACTGAAGAAAATCAAAATAGATTTAAAACTGATGCAGCAAATTTAATTTTAAAGTGGGGAAGTGTAAATGAATCCGGAAAGTAAAGTTGTAGTTATTGTGCAGTGCCGTCTTTCCTCAACAAGACTTCCTGGAAAAGCTTTATTAAAACTTAATGGAAAAACTCTTCTGGAATGGAATTTACGGGCTATGAAAAAAGTTCAGGCTGACGAATATGTTCTTGCAACAGATTTTGCCAGTGAAGAACAGCTCAAGCCTGTTGCAGAAAAATGCGGTTTTAAAATTTTTGCAGGTTCAAGAGATGATGTGCTGCTTAGATTCTGTAATGCAATCCGTGAATATAAAGCTGATATAATCCTCCGGGCAACTGCTGACAATCCATTTCTTTTTTATGAAGCCTGCAATGATTTGTACAGTGAATATGTTAAAAGATCTCAGAATGAAAAAATAGATTACATAACATTCACCGGCTTACCTCATGGATCGGGCATTGAGCTTTTTACAGCAGCTGCACTTCTTAAGGCAATTGATCTTACTCAGGATCCTTATGATCACGAACATGTTGGACCTTCCTTATATAACCACAAAGATCATTTTAATTCACTTTTTGTACCTGCTAAAAGTTCCTACTTCTTTCCTGAACTCCGATCAACAGTGGATACTTATGCAGACTACCGCAGGGCATTACGGGTAGTTTCCAAATTGAAGGCTGAAGGAGTGGAAGATGGTCCCTACAGCTTTAACCAGATAATTACAGCCCTCACGGATGAACAGGTAAAAAATCCTGTTCTCTATATTCCCTGCACGGAAAAAGGCAAGGGAACCGGTCATTTAAGAAGATGCATAGAACTTGCAGTTCAAACCAGGGGGGACCTGTATATTCCAGAAGATTACAGTCTTGAAGAAACCCAGCCTCTCCTTGATGAAGCTTATTCTGAAGGACTTGAAAAATGGCAGGTCATAAATCATATTGTTGATGAAAAACAATATAAACTTGCTGTTTGTGATTTATTTAATGCGGATGAAAAATTCATAAAATCTATAAGCGAAAATTGCAGTGTTTGTGCTCTTGATGAAGGAAATGATAAAATAAACTCCGTTGATTATTACCTTGATATTATTCCTTCATTGTCCGGCAAAAGAAATATAAACTATTCAAATCCGGAATTTATTAAACTTCCTGTAAACTGTCATCAGGAAAGGGTTTCAGGAAAAAATATTAAGAATGCTCTTGTTACTTTTGGAGGAGAAGATCCTGCTGCTTTAACCAGAATTACTGCAGTTGAATTATTAAAGTTAAAATTTCAAGTGACTGTCATTTATCCTGGAAAAACAGATGAAGAACTTTTAGCCATCAAAAACAGTTTTGATAATGAAGAGCAAAAAAATCTGATTCTTCTTCCTGCTGTAAAAAACTTAAGGGAAGAACTGTATAAATATGATTTAATTTTTACACATTATGGTTTTACCGCTTTTGAAGCACGGAAAGCAAAATGTATGGTTCTCTTAGGTTCAACATCTTCTTATCACAGAAAACTTTCTGAAAAATACGGTTTTATCTGCCTTGATAAAGATGAAATTACTGCTGAAAACATAAAAAAGAAGCTTGATAATAGCAATAATACTCAGGAAGAAATCATTTCTCCTCAATCCCTGCCGGACTATATCAGGAAAATAGCAGCAGGTAAAAGACTTTCCTGTCCTGTTTGTCAGAAAAAAAATGTTTCTGATCCTGTGGTTTTCAGAATCCGTGAAAGAACTTTCCGTCGTTGTAAAAAATGCGGCATGCTCTATATCAGCTGGACAGGAAAAGCAATTCAAACTGAATATAATCATGATTACTTTTTTGCTGATTATGAAAAGCAGTACGGTAAAACTTATCTTGAAGATTTTGCTTCAATAAAAAGCCAGGGAATCAGGCGTATATCAAATGTTTCTAAAGTGATGAAGAAGAAAGCTGATCTTCATCCTTCTGTTCTGGATATTGGATGCGCAATGGGGCCTTTCCTTTCTGCTGCCTATGAAAAAGGCTACACTCCTTATGGAACTGATATTGCGGAAGATGCTGTTGAATACGTAAAAAAATCACTTAATTTTCCTTGTGTCAAAGCCTCATTCCCTAATATTGATCCACTGAAAGATTTTAACATTAAAAATTTTGATGTGGTAACCATGTGGTATGTAATTGAACACTTTCAGAATTTAAGGGAAGTCCTTATTGCAGTTAACAAAATGCTTAAAAAGGGAGGATGTTTTGCTTTCAGTACTCCTTCTGCAAGTGGCGTAAGTGCAAAATATAACAGGGAAAAGTTCTTCCAGCAGTCACCGTCTGATCATTATTCCTTGTGGCAGCCGGAAAGAGCGGCAAAAATCCTCAGAAAATTTGGTTTTAAGATTGTAAAAATCGTTCCAACCGGTATTCATCCTGAAAGATTTCCTGAGTGCAGGGAACACGGCTGGAGTATGGAAAATAAAGAATTTCAGAAACTTGCAGAAAAAAGTGTAAAGAAAATTCTGGGAGATACTTTTGAAGTTTACTGTAAAAAAATTTCAGATATAAAAGGCTTTTAGCAGGAAAAAAGTTTATTTTAGAAAGAATTCTGCCGATAAACATATGAGGATAACTGTTTAAATATGGAAAAGGAAGAAAAGAAAATCGTTCTGATTCTTGGAGCCGGCCTTATGCAGAAACCTTCAATCGAGGCTGCAAAAGAACTGGGCTTTGAGACTGTAGTTCTTGATGCAAATCAAAACGCTCCATGTGTTGATTGTGCTGACAGATTCGTACAGATAGATTTAAAAGATAAAGAAAAGATTGCTCAGTTTGCTGCATCCCTTGGTCCTGCATTGAAGGGAATCTTTACTGCAGGAACTGATTTTTCTGCTTCTGTTTCCTATGCTGCTGAAAAATGTGGACTTCCATGCCATAAATATGAAAGTGCACTGAATGCAAGTAACAAAGTCCGCATGAGGGAATGTTTTAAAAAAGCAGGTGTTCCTTCACCGGAATTTACCCAGCTGCTGAGAAATCAGATTACATCATATGTAATGACTTCCGGCAGGGAAGAGATAAATTATCCAAAGGTTGTTAAGCCTGTTGATAATATGGGGGCCAGAGGCTGCAGAATGATCCGTAATTTTGGAGAAATGGTTTCTTCAATTGAAGCTGCTGTTCATTCTTCCCGTTCTGGAACTGTAATTCTGGAAGATTATCTGGATGGTGCTGAATACAGCATTGATGCCTTGATTTATAAAGGCACCATGACAATTACAGGATTTGCAGATCGACATATTTATTTTCCGCCTTACTTTATTGAAACTGGTCATACTATGTCTTCAACAGTAAGCAGTAAAAAACGAAATGAATTGATTTTATGTTTTGCAAGAGCCTGTAAAGCACTTGGTTTAACAAATGGTGCTGCAAAGGCTGACATAAAATACACTGAAAAGGGACCTGTAATTGGTGAAGTTGCAGCCCGTCTTTCAGGTGGATACATGTCAGGCTGGACATATCCTTATGCATCCGGCCTGAACCTTACAAAAGAAGCTCTCTTGATTGCACTGGGAAAGAAACCTGTGGATCTTCTTGAAAAAAGAGTAGAGCTGAATATAAAAAACGCTCCGTATAAGCTTTACGAAGTCAAGACCAGTAAAAGCAGTGCAGAGCGTGCCTGGATTTCCATTCCGGGAAAAGTAAAAAAAATTTATGGTCTGGACAAGGGAGAAAATACTGAGTTTATCAAAAATGTACTTCCAAGAGTGCATGAAGGGGATGAAGTAGATTTTCCAAGAAATAATGTTGAAAAATGCGGGAACGTAATTTCCCTTTCAACTGATTATGATTTAGCTTTCGCCGCAGCAGAAAAAGCTGTGTCAAAAATAGTTCTGCGCCTTGAAACAAAAAACAAGGCAACCAGGGAATTTCTTGAAGGAAAGGAACATCGTTCTGAAAAAGGTTTTCCATTTTCAGCATATCAGGCTGATGAAAAACTTAAGGACGAACTTGCTGCTTTCTGTAAAAAAGTTCCATATGTAAAAGCTGGAAAATCATTATTCAGCCAGCAACCGTCATTTTTCAGGGAGAAATACTCTGAAATGAAGGATTTTAATCACAGAACTATCAGCGAAACCATTAAATTGTTTGATGATATTGCAGATATTAAAAATGACATTGATTCCACAATCTTCTACAAGGCTCTTCTTCGTGGTGGAATCCAGGGCATTTTGTATGTTTGTGATTCAAATAATGGATCAGGAAAAAGAAAATGAGAAAAGTAAAATCTGTTTTAACGGCAGTTTTCTTACTTTTAACTACTTTTTCTCTTTTTTCTGAGGGTAAGGCTGAATCTTATGTGGATTTGGCCCTACAGGCTGAACAAAACGGAATGCTCTTCTTCTGGGATCCAACCACAGGAAGCGGCATTTTGGAAAAAGAAGGTCATACGGTTTCCTTTAAGGCCAATGACAATCTTGTTCTGCATGACTATTCCCTTATAACACAGGAGGATTCGCCAAAAGTACAAGATGGAAAACTATTAGTAACACAGTCATTTTTGAACAGTGTAAACAATTTTTTCCTGAAATCAAATGATTCAAACCCATACAAGATCGGAGCAATTTTAATTGATCCAGGTCACGGAGGAAAGGATCCGGGTGCCAGCGCCACTCACAAGATTAATGGAAAGAGTGTTCTTGTTCAGGAAAAGGATATCAACCTTAAAGTGGGACTTTATATGAGGGACCTGCTGAAAAAGGCTTATCCTGATAAGCAGATTATCATGACCAGGGAAACAGATGTATTTATTTCCCTTGCAGCAAGAACTGAAATTGCAAATTCAGTTAAGCTTAAGGAAAATGAAGCAATCATCTATATCTCAATTCATGTAAATGCAAGCTTGAACCCGGCAGTTAACGGCTACGAAGTCTGGTATCTTTCTCCAGGTTACCGAAGGCAGGTTCTGGGCAGTGATGAGGTTGATGACCCTTCGCTGCAGCCAATCCTGAATTCAATGCTGGAAGAAGAGTACACAACGGAGTCCGTATTAATTGCAAAGTTCATTATGGAAGGCATGGATGTTCAGATTGGAAAACAGTCTCCTTCAAGAGGAATCAAGGAGGAAGAGTGGTTTGTAGTCAAACATTCAAACATGCCTAGTGTTTTGGTAGAGATTGGCTTCCTTACAAATGCAAAGGAGGGCCCTTTACTTGCTGATGATGAATACTTGAAAAAGGTGTCGTTTGGAATATATAATGGCGTCCAGGCCTTTGTAACACATTTTGAACGATCAAGAGGATTCACCGAAAATGAGTAATGAAAAAATCTCTAACAAATCAAAAGTAATTTCTGTAGTGTCGGCTGCTGTAATAGCAGTTATTTCTCTGCTGGTGTCAGTAATTGTATTTAATACAAAAGACTTCGGCGTCCGCAGAACCTTTTACTTCTATTCAATTGATAAGAAGGATATTGCTACGGAAATGCGCTTTCTGAGCAGAAATCCCCAGCAGGGAGATGTTCAGTTTTTTGTGGATGAACTGGTACTGGGACCAATTACCAACCGCTTCCAGAGAATATTCCCGGCTGGTACAAAAGTACAGTTCTGTACACTGCAGGATGATGTCCTGTACGTGGGTTTGTCCGAGGATGCTTTAAAAGGAAATTCCAGTATGGAAGATTTGAGTAAGAGCATTGATTTGTTTAAGGTGAATATTGTGAAAAATTTCACAAAAATCAATACAGTAATGGTGTACATTGACGGCAAAAGTGTCTGGAACGATGCCTGATTTGTGTGTTATCTGCTTGTTTACTGATTTGATGTATGTCTAAAAACTCCAGAAAAAGAGGAGCAAGGCATACTGATATATAGTAAATAAGTTGACAAATTGGACATCTTAATGGATACTAGATGTTAACAAGGCTACATCAAAGTGTATTAAAAAAGGAGCTTCGTATGAAGAAGACTTTAATTTTAACTTCCATGGCTATGTTGTTGGCAGGTACTCTTGCATTTGCAAAAGAATCTGTAGTTATCGACTTTACCCAGTTGGATTGCGATATCATGGTTGATGATGATACTGGAAATCCAAAACAAAATAGCCGCACAGTAATGGATTATTCTGTAGCAGCAGGTATGTCATTTACCTCTGATCAGAAGGCAATTATGAAAACATCTCTCGCTCTTCCAGAATGGGAAGTTGTTCTCAATTCTTCTGCACAGAATGTAACTTCGGTTGGTCTTTCAAGGGTAGTAGAAGCACCTGTTAAGTCTACAGCAGATGTTCCATTTGCTGGATCTAACGTAATGGGTGTTCGTGTAATCTTCCCTACATGGAATTCAAATGCAAACTGTCGCATTGAACCACCATTTGAAATTCCTGCATTTGAACCATTGGCAGATGCTGATGCTGAAGGAAACCGTTCAGAACCAACAGATGAACAGAAGGGTAAGTATCTCTTCGAAGATGGTTATGGCCTTGTAAGAAATGTTGGAACAATTAAGTCAATTGCATGTACAACAATGGGTATGAACTTCCCACACCAGCTTTATGTTCTCCTTAAGGACAACGATGGTGTAGAACACCGCTACCTTATGGGTAACCTCCTCTTTGACGGATGGAAGACACTGGTTTGGAATAACCCTGAATATATTTCAGAAGTTCGTACACGTGAAGTTCGCGTATATCCAATTTATCCAAGAGGAACTCCTTATGTTAAGTTCGCTGGATTCCAGATTGCACGCGATGCAAGAGACATTGGTGATAACTTTGTAGGTTACTTCAAGGACGTAAAGATTATTTACGATTTGGCAGTTCTTACATCTGACCGTGATATCGATGATGAAGACCTTTGGGGAATCATCGGTAAGAAGGAAAAGGAACGCCAGGCAGCTGAAATGTCTAAGTTTGGTAACAAACAGGTAAACCGCTATATTGAAAAGGAAAAGATGGCTAAGGAAGAATCTTTCACATCTTCTCTTGAACCAAATAACGGCGACACAGCACCAGAGAAATAATCTAAAGTCTTAATCAATTAGATAAAAAGCCACTCTGCTGAATATGAGTTATAAATCTCTTTCAGTAAGGGTGGTTTTTTATTTTGTATATCAGATTTTTTACGAACATATTGTAGTAAAATTAAGTTGAATGCACCTCTTATTCGTGTTATTCTTTAAGTATGAATAACAACTTATCACTGCCTAAGAAGTTTATTCTTAAACAGACCTATGAAAATTATAGGGGAGAGTTTGAAGAAATCCTTCACAAAGTTGAAAAAAAACTTCACGATGTTATTAATCTTGTATCTCTTCCAACTTATAAATCCAGAATTAAATCATTTAACAGTTACTATAAAAAAGTTTTGAGACAAAAGAGCCAGCAGGCAGAAACCTGCGAAGGTCTCGTAACTTTAACAGATATGATTGGAATCCGCGTTATATGTGCATTCCTTGAAGATTTAGGAGCTGTTGAAAAGCAGATAGTATCAGCATTTGATATAATAGAAATCGAAAGAAAAGGTGCCGAACAGTCCTTCAGGGAATTTGGATATGAATCCGTTCATATTCTTATAAAAATACCAGATGATTGTATGCCTGAAAATCCTCTTCTTCCCATCCCGGACGATATGGTTTGCGAAATTCAGGTAAGAACTATTTTGCAGGATGCCTGGGCTGAAGTAGAACATGAACTTATCTATAAATCAGAGTTTAATCCTTTTGATAAACCTCTCAGAAGAAAACTTGCTTCGATTAATGCCAGTTTGACTCTTGCAGATATGGTATTCCAGGAAATCCGTGACTATCAGAATAAATTACAGCTGGAACTTGGTACAAGAAGAAATACTTTCTATGAAAAAGCTGATTTAATTACTGATGAAGAACTTGGAATTGATTCCAAAACTTCTTCAACCACACCATCTTTAGAGAATGATATGTCCCAGCTAAATCATGCAAGTATTGATGATCTTGTTTTGCGGGCACTCCATGAACATAACAGTGGTAATTATAATTTTGCGATAGAAATTTATTCAAGAATCTTAACATCAAATCCTGAACCAAATAATGTTGTCAAAGGGGTTATTTTTAAACATAGGGGCATGGCATATTTTGCACAAAGCAAATACGACCAGGCTCTTGAAGATTTTATTAAAAGCGAAGAACTGGATCCAAAAGGCTTTAGAAATATCTATTATGAAGGAATTGTATATAGTGTAAAAAACGATTACCGGAAGGCAATTGAATGTTTTAACCGTTCACTGAATATTGATAAATTTCAAAGCCATGTATATTACCGAAGGGCTCTTGCATATTACGAATTGGGGGAGTTTAGTCTAGCCATGCAGGATATTAATGGTGCAATTAATCTCGGCTTAAATGATAAAGATGCAATGCTTCTAAAAGAAAAACTGTTAAAAAAGTTTGATATGAATATGTAATCAAGTAAAAAGGCTGTTGGGGTAATAAACGGACTTTTTTTTGTTTTAACTCTAGATTGAAGAAGATGTCTGTGTGGCATTAATAGTCTTTCCTGCAAGAAAATAGCCGCAAAAGAGGGAAAATAAGACTTTTCCTGGGCAAAATCATTCTAAAAAAAAATAAAAAAAAATTGTAAATTTTTACTTTTACTGTTGACACAAATTATTCAAAGTGATATATTCTAATCATCGCAACGTGATACAGAGCGATAAACAAAAAATGTCTCCCTCGTCTAGTGGTTAGGACATCGGGTTTTCATCCCGACAACATGGGTTCAATTCCCGTGGGAGATGCTAGAAGCCTTCATCCATAAGATGGAGGCTTTTTTATTTATCCCAGTCATATAAAACCCAAAAAAATAATTCTTAACGAATGCCTCTCTGACTTATTTTATATTCTTTAATCTATTTCTCAAAAATTTGACATATTTTAGCCTTAATAGGAAACCCTATCGTGAAATGATAATGTTGATATTTATAGTAGTGTATAGATAGAACTTTTTATCATCTAGGAGGAAAAAATGAAAACAGTTTGCTTAAAATCTATTGAAATACAAAATTTTAAGACTTTCAACGGAACCTTTCACATTGATTTGGATCAGGGAGTAAATGTTGTTCTGGCAAGTTCAAAATATCCATTCTCAAATGGCATCTGGGATTTTTTTGATGCTTTCCGCTGGGGACTTGGAATCATGCAGCATCATGGAAATAGAGTTTTGTTTGGTTCAAATACTTCGGCACAAGTAAAACTATCAATCCTTAGTGAAGAGGAAAAAGAAATTGTCATAATCCGCAAGTTTTCCAAAGACAGCGATTTTGAATTAGTTTCAGGTGTAAGTGAGAAAGAACTTGCCAGTTTACAGAAATATTTTACATCAGAACAAGAAAAAAAGATTAACTTTGGTAGTACACAAATTCTTTTAATAAGAAATGATAAGGAAATTGCCATGAAGGCAGAAAATATGATTGGAATTACAACTGACAAAGATGGGGTTTCAAAGATTCTGGAACTGTCCAAAGGTTAAAATGCTGGCACCGAATCAAAAGAAGTTTGTGGTTGTTAAAAAAGCTTTCATCAGGTAACTTAGGCCATGATGCAGAAGTATATCTGATGAAAGGTTAGTACAATAATCAGGTATTTTACAGAACTTTTATTCCGAGATAATAACTTCATCCTCACTGGCCTCTGATTTTTCATCTAAAATGGTATCAGAAGGCTCTACAGGGGCTTCTACAGCCTTTGTTTGATATTTTTCATTATTATCATTGTAGAGCTTAAAAAGGTCTTTCTGGAGTGTTTTGTAATCAATTACAATATGAAAAACAGAATATGTTTTGTTAACCTTTTTTTCTCTTAAGCCTAGTGTATTTTCTGCGGAATCTTTGTAGTAAGACCATTCTTTATTCATTGAATCTGCTTTTTTAAGATTATATTCTTTGATTAAATCCTTTAAGACATTGTTGTAGGCCTGGCGGTTTATTTTAGAGTTTTCCCTGTCTTTAATCACATCAAACTGGATTTGAATTTCATACAGCTTGTCACGGAAAAATAATAATGTGATGTAAATTGGATTTCCATCAATTAATGTTTGATTTCCTTCTGATTTAAAAACATATTGCTTTACTTCAGGAAGATAGGACTCAATTGTATCAGTTGTTTCATTATAAAAGTGCCAGCCCTTCGTTTCCAGCAATTTTGCTGCTGAATCATATGATGATGCGAAAGGAATTCCAAAAACAGAATCCATATTTCTGGTATCTGCAAAAAGTGAAAATGATAAGCTAAACATAAGTATGGTAAGTAGAAAAATTTTCTTCATAAATGAACTCCTGGGTATATGTCAAAATTATGTATAACTTTAAATATTTTAATAAAAAAAGTAAGTAATGAGAATATCATCAAATCAGAAAAAAATATTAGTTTTACAAAGAAGAGAAAAATCAATACAATTATGGAATGACTGTTAAAGAATTAAAAGAACAATATAAAGGCAAATGTGCTGGTACAGAATTATATCGTTACAGAGACGATATTCATGAAATTCATGCAGACAGTATTTTTGCTGTAAATGATGATTGTGACGATCAGGAAGTCTGCGATTTTAAACTGATGGGGGAAAGTGAGTATAATAAAACAATATATGCTCATTCAACTTATACTGCAGATTTTGATGATTATTTTGGTGATAAAAATGCAAAAGTTTTAATAATTGTATTGCCAGAATAAAAAGCAAAAAAAAGGCATTCCAGTACATTTTGTAAGGAATGCCTTTTGATTTATTTAGATTTTTCTATTATCTGAAAATAAGGATTAATACCTGAGAAACAATTACTACGGCTACAAGGGCGATTGGATAAGTTGAAGCATAGGCTCCTGCAACTTTTTCAGTTCCTGCTGTAGAAATCAATGTTCCCAGAGCTGGAGTTGATGTCATTCCTCCACAGATAGAACCCAGATTGTTAAGCAAATTCAACTTGAGAACAAACTTAGCAAAGAGGAATCCAATAATAAGTGGAAGCATTGTCATTACGATTCCGTAGATAAAGTATACCCACTGGAAGTACTTTACAAAGCTTGCACCACCTGCTACACCTGCACCAATGAGGAAGAGCATAAGACCAAGTTCGCGGAATACTTTAAGTGTTGAAGCTGGTGGTGTAATTGAGATTTTTCCAATCTTTGCAAAATGTCCGAATACCAGGGAAAGAATAAGACATCCACCTGTTGTTGTGAGTGAGAAATTTCCTACTTTGATACAACCAATGAAAATTCCAAGTACTGCTACAATAGAGAAGGCACAGAATCCAAATGGATCCAGTTCAAGTTCTCTGCCTGTTAACTTTGAAGGTTTTTCAGGATTTGATTCTGTAAGCTTCTGTCTTTCAACTTCCATATTTGCTTTGGCCATTTTTGGTACCAGCTGAACGAAAAGCACGACACCAATTACGCCAAAAAGATATGCAATACCATGACCTACTGCTACTACAGCTTCAAGTTCTTCTCCATTAACTGTAGCTTTTGCTGCAGAGAAGGCTGGTGTAGAAGTAAGGGAGCCGGAAAGGAGACCTACAAGCATTGCTGCTGCTTCTTCGGTGTTACGACCAAAGACTTTAACATCAAGAATAATACATGCAGCGCAGGAAAGACCACCAATAACGATAATCAAAAGTCCCAGGAGAATGTATGACTTAAAGTTTTTCTTTAAATCTCCAAAGAAACTTGGACCTGCAATAAAACCTACGGCTGTTACAAAAAGAATCAGTCCTAAGTTTTCTACAATCTTAAGGGCATTTGTAATGTAAGAAACTCCATCAACCTTTAACTGGTTCTGAAGCGGGGTGTAAAGAAAAGCTCCAAAAAGCAGAGCTACGATAAAAACACCTGCTGTTCCTAAAGAAACACCTTTAATAGTGATTCTTCCCAACAAATAGCCCAATGCGGCAATGGCAAATACACAGAACGTTAAAAATGTAACTGCCTTGATTGAAAGAATGCCTCCGAAGAGTACCATAATAAAAACCTCTTATAATTTTTTATTCCAAAACATTATATTAATCTAAATAGAAATTAGCAATATAAGGTAAATATGACAAAAAAATGAGCGTCTTAAAATGATGTTTTCCATCAAGTAAGACGCCCATCTTATCATCTAAACGATGTTAATTGTATGCTCCAGGAATTATTTTTCCTTCGAACTCTGGATTTCCATGGTGATAAACCGGAAGAATCTTTGGTGACTGTACATCACTCTTGATTCCTGCAGCATCTCTTTCCTTTTCGAAATCCTTAACGTGCTGGAGGGAAAGCTTTGAATTATCAGTTTCATTAATTCCACTGAACATCTTGCCTGCTTCAATTCCTGCTTCACGTCCGAATACAACAACATCAAGAAGGGAGTTACCCATCAGACGGTTTGTTCCGTGAACACCACCAGATGCTTCACCTGCAACAAGGAGGTTTTCAACATTAGAATGACAAGTCTTGTTAATTTCAATACCACCATTCTGATAGTGCAGTGTTGGATAAACAAGAATTGGTTCCTTGCGGATATCAATACCATACTTAATGAACATGTTGTACATTGCTGGAATTGACTTCAAGATTGTTCCTTCTCCGTGAATCATATCGATCATTGGAGTGTCAAGCCATACTGCAGTCTGTACACCATTTTCAACGCCGCGACCTTCCTTTACTTCACGAATAATTCCAGATGCATTAACGTCACGTGTTTCAAGAGGATGAATGTAAACTTCACCATCCTTATTAATCAGTTTTGCACCAAGAGAACGTACCTTTTCAGTAACCAGCTTACCAAGAATCTGTGATGGATAAGCAGCACCTGTAGGATGGTACTGGAGTGAATCCTGATAAAGGAGCTTTGCACCTGCGCGATATCCAAGAACAAGACCATCTGCTGTAGCACCATAGTGGTTTGAAGTAGGGAAGCCCTGATAATGCATACGACCTGCACCACCAGTTGCAATAATTACAACCTTAGCCTTTGCAATGCGGAGTTCACCTGTTTCAATATTCATGAGAACTGCACCACAAGCCTGGCCCTTGTCATTCTTGATGATTTCTACTGCAGCTGTAAAGTCAACAACTGTAATCTGGTCAGGACGATTAAATACTTCATCACGAAGAGTACGCATGATTTCTGCACCAGAGTAGTCCTTACAAGCGTGCATTCTCTTGCGGCTTGTACCACCACCATGTGTAGTAACCATTGTACCGTCTTCTTCCTTATCAAATTCAACACCAAGGTCATTAAGCCATTTGATTACAGAAGGAGCCTTGTTTACCAGTGTATAAACCAGTTCTGGTTTTCCGTCAAAGTGTCCGCCACCAAAAGCGTCAAGGTAGTGCTGTGCAGGAGAATCATTTGGCTTATCAGCGGCCTGAATACCACCTTCTGCCATCATTGTATTTGCATCTCCAACACGAAGTTTTGTTACGAGAAGAACTTTTGCACCTGCTTCTGATGCCATAATTGCAGCAGATGTACCAGCACCGCCGCCACCGATTACCAGAACATCTGTTGTATAATCAATGTGGTTAAGATCAATGTGATCAACATCATAACGAGGTTTTCCCTGAAGCACAGCTGCAAGTTCAATAGGAGCCTTCTGACCCTTGTTAGGACCAATCTTAAGTTCTTCAAACTGACTCTTAATGCGGTCAGGGTGATACTTCAAAAGAAGTGCATCTTTTTCATCTGCAGTAAGACGTGCATGTTCGAATTTCAGGTTTTCTTCACGCTTAGCAGCAACAATTTTTGCTTTTTCATCTAATTCGTTACCGTACATATTAATTCTCCTTACTTTTCGATGTCACGTGTATTATAAAGATTCTTGATTTCATCAAGAGGTTTATTCATCATTTCCTGAATTGCAGCTTCACATTTGCCTGAATCAATTTCAGCAACGCGGTCAATCAGGTGCTGTGTCTGTGGCTGTATATACTTACCATTGATACGACGTGCAAGTTCTGCTACCTGTGGATGAGAAATTCCTGCAGGACAGCGTGATGAACAGCATCCGCACATAATACAGTCGAAAGATGCATCTGCACATTCCTTAAATTCGCCTCTCTGAGCAAATGCAATGTACTGCATTGTCTTAAGATTCTGAGGGCAGGCACGTGTACAGGCGTTACAACCTACACAAGAGTAAATCTCCGGGTAGAGCTGCATCATAAGCTGCTGTTCAGGTTTTACCTTGTTGATGTCGTAAACCTGTTTAACAAGAGGGAAGAATGGAAGTGTTGCAATGTACATTCCATCAATAACCTTCTGTGAACAGGCAAGACAAGTCTGAAGCTGATTCTTTCCCTTAACACGGTAAATTGTAGCACATGCTCCACAGAAACCGTTTCTACATCCACATCCACGTTTAAGCTGGTAACCAGCATATTCCATGGCATTCATTACTGTTAATTCTGCTGGAACTTCGTATTTCTTTCCAAACAGATATATTGTTGCCATTTTTGTTTCAGCCATTATTATTCTCCTAATCTTGGCGGGTCTGCATTAACAAACCCGCACTCTTTTCTGATTAATACTCAGGAGGTAATTCTCCGAGCTGGTCAAAGCTGAATACCGGACCGTCCTTACAAACAAACTTATTACCGATATTACATCTTCCGCACTTACCAATACCGCACTTCATGCGCATTTCCATTGTTGTAAATACCTGTTCATCCTTAAAGCCCAGCTTCTTCAGGGCATCAAGAGAAAGGTGAATCAAAATTGGAGGTCCACACATGATTACTGTCATACTTGGATCAGGGTTACATTCTGTTACGAACGGAGGAACAAAACCTACGTGTCCATCCCATCCGTCTTCAGCACGGTCAATTGTTAAATCAATTGAACAGTTTGGCTGCTTCATCCATACATTCTTCATTTCATCAAGACGTACAAGATCTGCCATTGAACGTGAACCGTAAATAACCTGAATTTTACCATAATCTTCACGATGATCCATCATATAGTTAACTACAGAGTGTACTGGAGCAATACCAATACCACCGGCGATAACCAGAATGTCTTTGCCTTTAAGCTTTGTGTCTACAGGGAATCCGTTACCGATTGGACCGCGAACACAAATCTGCTGACCAACTTCGGCATTATGAATCCATTCAGTTACGTGACCACACTTCTTGATTGAAAATTCCATGTGAGTCTGGAGAGTAGGTGATGATGTGATAGAAATCATTGATTCACCAACACCCGGTACAATAAGCATTGCACACTGGCCTGGAATATGTTCAAAGAGTTTCTTTCCATCAAGACCAACTACGCTGAATGTTTTTACATCAGGAGTTTCCTGTCTAATATCAATAATCTTTCCTACGTAAGGAATAAAGCTTTCTTTTGTTTCCATTTTATTCTCCATCCCTACCATTAGATATCATCTGTCTCATTAACGAGTTTAATCACTTTTACTACGTTCATGTGAACAGGACAACTTTCAAGACAGCGGCCACAACCTACGCACTGGAATTTTCCTTCGTGAGCCATTGGATAATACATGAGCTTATGCATAAATCTCTGGCGGCTTCTTTCTTTCTGTGAAAGACGTGGATTTGCTGCAGCCATCTGTGTAAAGTCGCTGAACATACATGAATCCCAGCAGCGTACCTGTTTAATATCTTTGCCTGTATTAAAGTCGCGGACATCAAAACACATACATGTTGGACAAACATAAGTACAGGTTCCGCATCCAAGACAAGTTTCAGATACTTTATCCCAAATCTTAGAATTAAAGATTTTGAGCATATCCTGTCCCTTGAACTTAGAAAGATCCAGGTGAGCGAATGGAAGTTTTTCTACTTTTGACTTGATATCAGCCTTTACAGCTTCAACTGCCTTTTCATCAGAATCAGCAAGAAGTGATTTAGCTGCTTCTACAAAAGCTTCTCCTTTTGCAGTATTAGCCTTAAAGAAATACTTTCCATCAGCAAGCCATGCAGATACATCTCCTGCAGGATTTGCAGCATCAATATTGTAACTTGAACAGAAACATGTTTTTGCCGGATCATTGCAGGCAAGAGTAACGATTGTTCCGTGATCCCTGCGGTTCTTGTAATAAGTATCAACAGGATCCATGTTCAGGTATACTGCATCAATGATTGAAACACTTGCTGCATCACAGGCGCGTACACCAAATACAACAAAGTCTTCAACTTCCTTACGAGGATCTTCAACTGTAAATTCCTGACCATTTCTCTTATAAGAAACAAGACCTTCTACTTTTGGAAAGAAGAAATCCTTTACAGAACGTACTGTTTTGAGTGCAGATGAAAGCTTTGCACCCTTAGTCCAGCGCTGGTAATCAGCAGTGTTCTTTTCAGAATCAACAGGAATATAAAGAGGCTGTTTTGAACCGATAAGCTCAAAAAGTGAATCAATTTTATCTTGTGGAAGTGCAAACATTATTCATTACCTCCTTCCTGATATTTATCCCGGTCGAATACAATGGATGGTTCTGCATCTCCAGTTGTATATGTGAGCATAGGAGGTTTTGTTTCCATGTCACTACCGGCCTGATATTCACCATAGATTTCATTAATGTCTTTAATGAACTTACGGTTAAGCAGGTAAAGCGGAATGTTCTGAGGGCAGACTCTTGAACACTCACCACAGTCTGTACAGCGTCCTGCTACATGCCATGCTCTGATAATGTGGAAAAGATTTTCTTCGAATGATGTCTGAGCAACTTTCTGAGATGTATAGAGATCATTGTTATCGAATACACACTTTTCACAGGTACAGGCTGGACATGCATTACGACATGCGTTACAGCGGATACAGCGGCTGATTTCATTTCTCCAGAAAGAATAGCGGTCAGCTGGTGACATAGCTTCAATTCTTTCAACTTCATCAAAGCGATGAGAATCTGCAACCATTCCGTCTTCACCGATGAGTTCATCATAGAGAACGTGTTTCTTGTTGTAACAGTGGTCACAACCTTCACCGTCCTTATGATTTTCATCAAGAGTACAGCTGCAAGGAATGCCGATTACATAAACGTCATCACGGACAATTCTGTTTTCCTTAAGGAGTTCTACAAAAGAGTAGGTGTCACCCGGTTTAAGGAATACGGCAATTACTTCCTGAGGAATAGGCTTATCTTCAGCATTTGGATCACGCTGTTTAGCCATTGCGTTATTTACTCTTGTTGTACTTTTTGCAATTTCAATTTCTCTTGTGATTTTTACAAGATACTTTGAAAGGTTTGAAGTACAGTATTTGTTAAAAACAAAATTCTTTTCAAGGTCTTCTGCGCCTGTAAATACAGATGGAGTTACGTCTTCTTCAAAAAGACCTTTTCTCCAGCCGATTACTTTCTGAACTTTTCCTTCTGAAAGAAGCGCCTTAGCCTTTTCAATTAAAGTTGAACTTAATTCTTGCATCTCAAGTCCTCCAGGCGTTTATTTTCTCCAAGTTCTTTAATCTTAGAAACGAAATCGTTCATAAGACCTGCAAAGCGCACACCTTCTGCAGCAGAACACCATTCAACACGAGTTCTGGCCTTTTCAATTCCTAAAAAGTCCAGCATGCTGAAAAGCAGTGTCATTCTGCGGCGGGCAAAATAGTTACCGGTAGAGTAGTGGCAGTCACCAGGGTGGCATCCACAAAGAATTACTCCATCAGCACCCTTCTGGAATGCTCTAAGGATGAACATTGGGTTCAGGCGACAAGAGCATGGAATTCTAATAATTTTTACGTTTGCCGGATATTCAAGACGGTTGTTACCCGCAAGATCAGCACCAGCATAGGAACACCAGTTACAGCAGAATGCTACAATTTTTGGTGTCCATTCTTTCTTTTCATTTTCCATAGTCACTTTTACAGTGATCAAACTATTTAAGCCGCAAAACTTAAATTAGTTGAATACTGCGTCAACCTCCGACAAGATTTGAGCATTTGAGAATCCGTGAAGATCCATTGCACCTGATGGACAGGCTACTGTACATGCACCACAACCGTGACACATTGCAGTATTTACCTGAGAAACATGGCGGGTAATAGTAGTACGGTTTGGACCACGGAAATCCTTATCAACATAAGAGATTGCACCGTAAGGACAAACATTTGCACACTGACCACAACCGTTACACATGTTTTCATTTGGATGAGCAGTACAAGGGTCTGTCTTAAGCTTGTCTTTAACAAGGAGACAGATAGCCTTTGCTGCTGCACCTGAAGATTGAGCTACAGTTTCCGGAATATCTTTTGGTCCCTGACAACATCCTGCAAGGAAAATACCTGCAGTTGGGCTTTCAACTGGACGGAGCTTAGCATGTGCTTCAAGGAAGAAGTCATTATTGTCCATTGATGTTGTAAGCATTGTTGCAAGTGGACGAGCTGACTTATCAGCTTCAATAGAGGCAGCGAGAACTACCATATCAGCCTTAATGTGAACCTGGCGGTTAAGGATCAAATCTGAACCCTGAACATCCAGCTTACCATCAGCCTGAGGAGTTACCTTACCAACCTGACCCTTGATGTAGTGAACACCGTACTGTTCAACAGCACGACGATAGAATTCATCAAAGTTTTTACCTGGTGTACGAACATCAATGTAGAAGACAGTAATGTTTGTATCAGGATAGTGGTCTCTTGTAAGGATTGCGTGTTTTGCCGTGTACATACAGCAAATCTTTGAACAATATTCATGTCCCTTTGAAGAGTTTGCTGAACAGCGGGAACCAACACACTGAATAAATACAATTTCCTTTGGTTCTTTTCCATCTGATGGACGGAGAAGGTGACCGTTTGTAGGACCTGAAGCATTACAGAGACGTTCAAATTCCAGAGATGAAACAACATCCGGACTCTGTGAATAAGCATATTCATCGAACTTTTCAAGGCTGATTGGATTGTAGCCTGTTGCTACAATAATTGCGCCGTATTTCTCTGTGATAATTTCTTCTTTCTGATGAAAGTTAATGGCACCAACACCACATGCCTTTTCACAGAATCCACAAACATTGTCCTTGCCGTTAGCAAGACCCTTCATGTGGAGACAGTAATCAGCATTAATGTTAGCAACCTTTGGTACTGCCTGGGCAAAAGGAATATCAATTGCCTTGCGGTTGTTAAGGTTAAGGTTGAATGCATTTGGAACTTTTTTGTTTGGACACTTTTCAATACATGCGCCACAACCAGTACACTTTGTTTCGTCTACATAGCGTGGGTGTCTCTTAATGTCAATTTCAAAGTTACCAATGTAACCGCTTACCCTGCATACTTCAGAATATGACAGAATACGGATGTTAGGATTCTGACTAACTTCTGTCATTTTTGGAGTTACAATACAAGATGCACAGTCCAGGGTAGGGAAAGTTTTATCCAGTTTAGCCATTTTACCGCCAACTGTGTAATCCTTTTCAACAATATCAACCGGGAAACCTGCATCTGCAATATCAAGGGCAGCTGTAATTCCTGCAATACCACCACCAATAACAAGGGCACGCTTAACCATAGGAGTTTCGCCTTCTGTTAAAGGCTGATCCAGAATTACCTTTGCTACGGCAGCTTTACCAAGAGCAATTGCCTTTTCTGTGGCATCGCCCATATCTTTCAATACCCATGAACACTGTTCACGGATGTTTGCGATTTCTACCTTAAACTGGTTGAGACCTGCTCTTTCTGCACAAGCGCGGAAGGTCTTTTCATGCATACGTGGAGAACAAGAACAAAGAACTACACCTGTAAGCTTTAATTCCTTGATTTTGTCTTCAATCATCTTCTGACCTGCAGAAGAACACATGTACATGTAATTTGTAGAGAAGACAACTCCGTCTACTTTTCCAAGCTCTTCAGCTACTTTTGCAACGTCTACTGTTCCAGCAATATTAGTGCCACAGTGGCACACGAAAACACCAATTCTTTCCATATGTCACTCCTTATTTCTTATATTTTCTGAAAGCGCTGACGATTGCCTGCTGAGGCAAATCTTCATCGAGATAGTCAGGAACCTTTTCTGCTTCAAGATGCTGAGGACCTCTCTGGCGTTCTACCACGAGACGAACTGCTTCAATCAACTTTACAGGTTCAACCTGACGAGGGCATCTTTCAAGACAAGCAAAGCATGAAAGACACTTATAAATAGAAGGTGAGTTAAGAAGCTTTTCAACTTCTCCATTCTCAACCATCTGAACAAACTGATGGGGGTGATATTCCATTGCATCATAGTTTGGACAAGTACCTGAACACTTACCGCAAACCATACACTTCTTTGGGTTTACACCACTGATTGATAAGATTTCCTGTTTAACCTTCTGGATTTCGCTATCAAGCATTTACAGCCTCCTGAGGGATAGTCTCTTTTACACCAAGAGCTTCAGCAAGAAGTTCTGTAAAATAAACTACATCAAGACCATCTGTTCCCTTATTTTTGATTAAATTGTAGCGGCAGAGAGGACAGCTTGTAACCAGGAAGTCGGCGCCCATATCCTTAGCGTTGCCAAGAATATTCTGAGCTCTCTTTGCTGGAATGGAAGCATCTTCAAACATTGTGTAAGCTCCACAACATTCGTTTCTCTGTGAATAAATAACTGGTGTGCCGCCAATAGCCTTGATAAAGTCTTCGATAATCTGTGGATTTTCCGGATCATCGAATTCGAGAACGTTGCCTGGACGAAGAAGAAGACAGCCGTAATATGCACCAATCTTCTTTTTGATTGGATTTTTAACAGCCTTCTTTACATTGTCCCAGCCAATCTGGTCACGAAGAATCTCAAGGAAATGAAGAACCTTTGTTTCTCCGTGATATTCAATGCCATCCTGTGCAAGGTAATTGTTTACCTTAAGGATAACATTCTCATCATTCTGCATGTCATGGTTAACTTGTTTGATAACGTTGTAACATGCTGAGCAGAGAGTAACCAGAGGCTGATCTGCTTTTTTAGCGTCAGCCAGGGCACGTACAGATGAAAGCTTTGTGGCAATTTCATCTTTTGCAAGAGGATATTCTCCTCCGCAGCACTGCCATTCTGGAATCTCCTGCAGTGTGAAACCTAATGCTTCCGCAGATGCACGGGCATAAGCATCAAGGTCTTTTGCCTTGTTCTTAAGTGTGCATCCCGGGAAGTAGGAATAGGTGATGTGTGCGTTAGTATCACTCATTTCTTAACACCTGCCATTTCTTCTGGATGAAATACTTCATCGAATTTTTCTGCTGTAAGGAATCCAAGCTGTACGCAGGCATCCTTAAGAGAAATGTTCTTTTCATATGCTAAATGTGATGTCTTTGCAGCGTTTTCATAACCAATGTATGGGTTAAGGGCTGTAACGAGCATCAGGGAATTGTAAAGGTTGTGGTGCATCTTTTCTTTGTTTGCAGTAATGCCTACAGCGCAATTTTTGTTAAAGCTGAGGATTACTTCTGCAAGAAGACGTACTGACTGAAGGAAGTTGTAAGCCATAACAGGCATGAAAACATTAAGTTCAAAGTTGCCCTGACTTGCAGCAAAGCCGATTGTTGCATCATTACCCATTACCTGTACTGCAACCATTGTCATGGCTTCGCACTGTGTAGGGTTAACCTTTCCAGGCATAATTGATGAGCCTGGTTCATTTTCAGGAATGTGAATTTCTCCAAGACCGTCTCTTGGTCCTGAAGCAAGCCATCTTACATCATTAGCAATCTTCATCAGGTCTGCTGCAAGAGCCTTAAGTCCGCCGTGAGCAAATGTGATTTCGTCTTTTGAAGTAAGTGCATGGAATTTATTTGGAGCTGTTACAAAGTCTTTTCCTGTAAGGGCAGAAACTTTTTCAGCAACCTTTGTATCAAATCCTGCAGGTGCATTTAAGCCTGTACCTACTGCTGTACCGCCCAGGGCAAGCTGCTTAAGGTAAGGAAGTGAAGATTTAAGCATTTCCTTGTCTCTTTCAAGAGATGATCTCCAGCCTGAGATTTCCTGAGAGAACTGAATAGGTACAGCATCCTGGAGATGGGTTCTTCCAGACTTAACGATTCCTTCATTTTCCTTTTCGAGACGCTTAAAAGTATCAACGAGGGTATCAATTGCAGGAAAGAGTTTGTCTTCAAGTTCAACTACTGCTGCGATGTGCATTGCTGTAGGGAATGTATCATTGCTTGACTGGCTCATGTTGATGTCATCATTAGGATGACAGAGCTTTTTACCTGCAATTTGATTTGCACGGTTAGCAATAACTTCATTTGTATTCATGTTACTCTGAGTGCCGCTTCCTGTCTGCCATACAACCAGCGGGAAGTTATCGTTCAATGCACCGCTGATTACTTCGTCGCATGCCTTTGAGATGCAGTCAACTTTTTCAGCAGTCATTTTTTCAGGCTTAAGCTCATTGTTTGCAAGAGCAGCAGCCTTTTTCAGGTAACCGAACGCTTTAGTGATTTCGCGAGGCATGGTTTCAATGCCTACACCGATTTCGAAGTTCTCATGGCTGCGTTCTGTCTGAGCTCCCCACAGTTTGTCTGCCGGAACTTTAACTTCACCCATGGAATCGTGTTCGATACGATAGTTTTCCATAAAACTACTCCAGTAAGTTTTTTATAATTGAACCGGGGAGAATATCCCGTCCTTGGAAAAGACTTTTCCTTTGTGGAAGGCAAATTCGGAAATCTTAAGGGCGTGATTCTTAAAAGAATGACGGTGCAAGGCCATCATACAGTTGTGAGCCACAACACTAACATATACGATCTTACAATCCACTTTACTTATTTAAATATATAAAAGGCTCCCCACTTATGGTGAGGAGCGTGTGCGTTCATTACAGAGAGAAGTCGAGCTGGTCGATTACTTTCTTAAGACAGTCAGCACTGTGAATAAGGGCTGCTTTTTCAGCATCAGTGAGAGGAGCTTCAATGCGTCCCTGTACACCGTTGCCGCCAACCTTTGTAAGAATTGAAAGACAAACGTCATTAATTCCATATTCACCAGTAAGCATTGTAGATACAACTGTTGCTGATGTATTTGAATTCTTGATCATTTCACAAAGCTGTGCTGTTGTTACACCAATAGCGTAGTTTGTACACTTCTTTGCTTCGATGATGATTCCACCTGACTTGCGTACATATTCTTCAACGCCGTCAAGGTCAACCTTTACAGGGAAATCCTTTACAGGAATTGTAGCAACGTTTGCAAGTGACCATGGTACGAATGAAGAATCTCCGTGTTCACCGAATACGTAAGCGTGAATGTTTGGCTGAGCCACATTACAGTCTTCTGCAATTCTTGTGCGGAGACGGGCTGTATCAAGCAGTGTTCCGGTACCGATGATTCTGTCTGCAGGAATACCTGATGTCTTTACAAACTGATATGTAAGAATATCAACAGGGTTTGCAACTAGAACATAAATTGCATTTGGACAGGCCTTTGTTACCTGTGGAATGATGCTCTTCATGATGTTTACATTTGTCTGTGCCAGTTCAAGGCGGGACTGACCAGGTTTGCGGGCAACACCTGATGTAATTACAACCACATCAGAATCCTTTGCATCTTCATAATTACCTTCGTGAATGTGAACAGGACTCATGTATGGAGTTCCCTGACGGATATCCATTGCTTCTCCCATTGCACGCTTTGTATCAATGTCGAGTAAAACGATTTCTGTTGCTGTTCCCTTCAATGCCAGAGCATACGCAATTGAAGAACCAACCTGACCTGCACCAATAATGGTAATTTTGTTAGCCATAATTTATCTCCTGTTATTTCAGCCACATATTAAAATGCGATAAAATCCTAAAAATTTACGCCAGCGGCATTCCGGACAATTATAGAATATAATTAACCAAATGTTAAGTACTAAAAATGTGTTAGTTTTTTCACAGAAAAATCTCTCAATTTGTGTATTTTATTTTTACGATTTAGGATAAAATCCTTAGAATGGACGTAAGCAAGCGGTTTTCTCAGAAAGTTATTCTTCAGATGCAGCAGGATATCATTGAAGCTGATGGAAATGAAGTTTTCTGGGGTGGAAAATTTGATGATGATGGAATAATCGTACAGATCAAGGCAGGTGCCAGGGGAAATATTGATTCGGTTGTAGTAAATGAAGCTGCAGCCCGTGAAGGCAACGTCCTTATTCATAATCATCCCGGAGGAAACCTTCATCCCAGTGAGGCTGACCAGAATATAGCTTATAATGCACAGAATATGGATTATGGTTTCTACATCGTGAATAATGATGTTTCTGACGTTTATGTTGTTGTAGAACCTGTCCTTCCAAAAAAAATCCAGAAACTTGACCAGGAAAAGGCAGCCTTTTACCTTTCTGATAAGGGGCCCCTTGCAAAAATCAATCCTCAGTATGAAGAAAGACCTTCTCAAATAGCCCTTGTGAGGGAGATTGCAGAAGCTTTTAATGATAACCGCATTGGGGTATTTGAAGCTGGAACCGGTGTTGGAAAAAGTTTTGCCTATCTTATTCCTTCAATACTCTGGGCTGCAAAAAATCAGGAAAGAGTAATTCTTTCTACCGGAACAATTAATTTACAGCAGCAGTTGTATGAAAAAGACATCCCTGCTGCAATGAAAATCCTTGGAGTTAAGGTAAAGGCCATTCTTCTCAAGGGAAGGCAGAATTATCTCTGTCTGCGGAGAATGAATGATGCCCTTTCCGAAAAAGATCTCTTTACTGAAGACGCAGATCTTCTTGAATCCATTGAACGCTGGTCTGAAAGTACTTCAACCGGAAGCCGCAGTGACATGACTTTTGTACCTCCTGACTCAATCTGGACAAGGGTTAACAGTGAAAGCGATGCCTGTATGGGAGCCCGCTGTCCTTACAGGGAGAAATGCTTTGTGATGAAGGTCCGCAGGGAAGCAAATGATGCAAACATTATTGTTGTAAACCATCATCTTCTTTTTGCAGACATTGAAAGTCGTATGGCAGGAGCTGGTTATGATGATACGGCAGTTCTTCCTCCTTACAGGCATGTGGTTTTTGATGAGGCACACGGCATTGAAGACAGTGCTACAAGTTTTTTCAGTGAAAGTTTTACCCGCTTTAAGGTCTATAAACAGATAAACCGCCTCTATCGTCAGACCAGGGGAAGGGCCCAGGGATATTTAGTCCAGATTGGAGCCCTGACAGACGTGGAAGACTTTTATGAAAGAGGTGCTGAAGCCGTAGAGAACCTGAAAAGGGATCTGATTAATCTTGACGAAATAACTTCTTCTGTTATGGACAGGGATTCCAGCTGCAGGATAAAGACTGAAAATCAGCAGCGCTTTCTTCCTGTTTTTCAGGCCATGGAGCAGTTCAGAAAATCTCTTGCAATGCTTATCAGCCTGGTAAGGGAAGTACTTGATAATTTAAGTGATGAAGATAAGGAAATTCCTCAAGTCTGGGAAACAAAAATTGTACTGCGCCGTCTGGAAGATATAGCCCTTTTGTGCAAGAATTTTCCTGAGTGGGAAGAAAAAGAGGATACTGTTTTCTGGATGCAGAAATATCGTCTTCCTCCAAAGAATCCGGGTGATGATTTTACGGTTTTCGTTCAGTTCGTACAGACTCCGCTTGATATTGCGCCAATGATGAATAAAGGTGTGTTTGAGCCCCTGAAATCTGTAGTGTGTACAAGTGCAACCTTAAGAACCGGACAGTCTTTTTCATTCTGGATGAATCGTACCGGCATTTCTTTTGCGGAACCCGAAAGAATAAAACAGCAGGTCTTTGAATCTCCATTTCCATACAAAACTAATGTGCTCCTTGCTGTTCCCAATGATGCTCCTATGCCTGACAGTACGGATTATCAGAATTACATGGAAAATGCCGTTACTGAACTGATACTTGCTTCAAAAGGCAGAACTCTGGTACTTTTTACATCCTTTGACAGCCTGAAAAATACATATATGTCAGTCCACGGAGAGCTTTACAGGGCCGGAATTACATCTTTCAGGCAGGGAGATGATGACCGTTTCCGCCTGCTGGAAAAATTTAAGGCGGATAAGGAAAGTGTTCTCTTTGCTACGGATAGTTTCTGGGAGGGCGTTGATGTTCCCGGAGAAAGTCTCAGTCAGGTGATTATAGTAAAACTTCCGTTTGCAGTTCCTTCTGATCCCGTATTTGCTGCCAGAAGCGAAGCTATAGAAAAAAAAGGCGGGTCTTCATTCATGGAACTCAGTGTACCTCAGGCTGTAATTAAATTCAGACAGGGATTCGGCCGTCTTATGAGGCGCAGTGATGACCGGGGAGTAGTGGTTGTCATGGACCGGAGAATTGTGGAAAAAAGGTATGGAAGAATGTTTACCTCAAGCCTTCCTCAGACACAGAAAATGTATTCACCGCTGAAAGAAATTTGTTCGGCGGTAGAAAATATTTTATCCAAGTGATATAAAATAGGTATGTTTAGTTTTTTGACTTTATTAGCTTTGTTTGGTCTGCTTGCATTTCCAACAGCCATGCTTACAATTACTTATCCCTTCAGTAAGAAGGCAGCTCTTTTCTGGTCCAATTATATTACTACCCATTCAGCAAGAGTTTTCTTTGCCGTGCTGAAAAAATACAGAAAGTTCTCCCTGGATATGGATGAGGAAAGTAAAAAGAATCTTCCTGAAAAATTTATTATCATTTCAAACCATCAGAGTCTGATGGACATTGTTGTATTTTTTAATTTCTTTGACGGATTAAGGGTTCGCTTTGTTGCTAAGGATTCCCTGGGTAAAGTTCCTATGGTAGGAAAAATGCTCAGAAGTCAGGGCCATTGTATGATTCCCCGTAAAGGTAAGAATTCCGTAGCGATGAGACACCTGGATCAGTTTGCTGAGAGAGTTAACCGCTTTAATTATCTTCCTCTTATTTTCCCGGAAGGAACAAGAAGCCGTACCGGAGAACTTGGAAAGTTTTATGCAGCAGGGTTCCGCCGTATTTCAGAAAAGGTAAATTTACCTGTTGTTGTATGCGCCCTTGACGGTGGATGGCAGCTGGCTGACATGAAATCAATCATGAGAAGACTTAAAAAAGGCTGTTATCATGTAAAAGTCCTTAAAGTTTATGATACTCCTCAAAATAAGGAAGATGAAATGAAGATTCTGGAGGAAGCTCCGGGACTTATTCAGCAGCAGCTGGATTTATGGAGAAAGTAAAAACTGCGGGGCATAGACCTGATTTGGTCTGTTTGTATTGACACAAAAGCCTTGTTTTTAGTATATTTTCAGAATATCGATATTTATTTTGGAGGATAGCCATGGCTGGAGCCAGTAAAAACTCTCGTACTACAGTCGCAACACAGAAATTCATCTGTCCTGATTGTGGTGGTGAAATTGAAATGAAGACTCTGTGTGAAAATGGAAGACTTAAGAATGTTGCTAAGTGCACAAAGTGTAACCGCACTGAACGCAGACCAAAGGACTTCAAATAATACAGATTTAATTCAATAGCTATTAGAATTAAAAAAGGCTTCCTTTTTTTTGTACGGGAAGTCTTTTTTTTTCTAGGCTAAATCTTTAGTGCTATACAATTAAAAGGCAAAGAAACAGAAAAGTCCGGGTAATCTATAAGTTTTTCCGTATCCGGTGCGATATAATCCGTATCTAAGTTCGTATCCGGTCCGATTAATACGGAAAGACTGCGGCGATAGGTTTGCCAGGGCATTTGTTCTTGACTAATATTTTTGTATGATATAGATTTCATACAAGTTTTCTTATGGGGGTATTCCTTTGTCAGTTAAAAAGACTTCTGCAGAGAAAAGACACGCACAGAGCGAAGTTCGCCGCATGCGTAATAAGGCAGTAAAATCTGAAGTACACACAAGCGTAAGAAAGTACCTTGAAGCTGTACAGAAGAAAGATCAGAAACTTGCTCTCGAAAAGCTCAGAGCTTTGGAATCAGAGCTTGACAATGCTGGACGCAAGGGTGTTATGAAGGCTAATGCTGTTTCACGCAAAAAGAGCCGCATGGCTAATCTTTATAACGTAACTTTTGCAGCTCCTGCTAAGGCTGAATAAAAGCTTACGGGGTGCTGATATTTTTTCAGCACTTCGTTCGCTTTTTTTTTGACCTTTTATCAGAGTTAAAGAAATGACCGGCAAAAAAATTACTAAATATGATTTAGTTTCTGCTGTTTATTCAAAAACAGATTGTGAAAAAAAGGTTGTTCAGCAGGTTGTTGACAGTCTGCTCGGACAGTTAAAAGAAGTTCTGCTGGATGGCAGCACAATTGAATTACGTGGATTCGGAACTTTTGAACTTCGCCTGAGAAAGGGTAGAAGCAAGGCCAGAAATCCAAAAACTGGTGAAAGTGTTAAGGTTGATCCACATTACTCAGTTTCATTTAGACCTGGAAAGGAGTTGAAGAAATCAATTTCAGAAATTCCTGTTTCAGAGAATTTAAAGAATTAAGATTAATCCTTTGACTGCAGAATAAAATCAAATTAAACTTACTTAGATGTGAATATTATTCAGGATAAATTAGTCCGTGAGGCATAAAATGACAAATAGAGGAAATGTTACAATTTTAGGACAGGAAACCGATTTTGAAGGTGTAATGGAGTATACAGATAATCTGGTGGTTACTGGAAAATTCCGGGGCATCATCAAATCAACCGGTGCTCTGGAAATTGACAAGTCTGCTGTTTGTGAAGTTGAAAAAATCACTGCAAAATCAGTTGTAATTGCTGGAAATGTTCGTGGTGATGTAGAAGGTCTGGAACATGTAGAACTTTGTAATGGAAGCAAATTAAAGGGAAATATTAGAACTTCAACTTTAAGAATTGGTGATAATGTTGAGTTTGAAGGACAGATTCAGATGATGGATGAAATACCGGATATTGATATTTTCTCCGTTGCATCTTCTGAATACAAAAATGCCTTGATTTTAAAAACAAACGAACTTAAGTAATTGTCTGTTTAAAATAAAATGTATTTTTAATTTGACAAAGATTCAGATTTGCGTTTAATATAAATTCATCTGGAAGTTTTATAAGGGCAGGGGTCTTTAACAGACTGTAAGCCTTCAAATATCTTTAATTGTTATAAGCTGATTTTACAATAATCCTGTACAATTTATTTTTTCAGGTTCCTGCTGTAAAGCAGAAACTTATTGATTTTTATAAATAAATTAGTAAACATTGATGGGGTAATGCGATCCCATCCTATATTTTTTTCCATGGAGATATCCCATATGGCTATTAAAAAACGCCCGGAATCAGAAGAAGCAGAAGTAAAAGAACCAAAAACAACTCGAAAGCCAAGAACTGTAAAGGTTAAAGAGGACAAGGCTGAAAAAATTGAAAGCCCTGAAAAGACAGATGAGGCTGCAGAAGAAAAGCCTAAACGAAAAAGAGTTGTAAAAGCAAAAGTTGTGGAAAAAGCCGCTGAAGAAAAAAAAGAAGAAAATACTGAAATACCAGGTCTTTTTGATCAGTCAAAGCAGGAAGAAACTGCAGCATCAGATTCATCAGAAACAGAAAATACCGCAGCTGCAAATCCTCCGGCAGTTGAAAATAATGAAGGTTCATCTGAAAACTACTATCAGCCTGGTCAAAGAAATCACGGCGATAATAACCGCTACAACAACAGGCGTTATAACAATAATAACCGTCGTTTTAATAATCGTTATTCAAATAATTATGAGCGTAATGCTCAGTCCCGCATGGAAGCAATTGAAGCTGCCCAGAGAATTGAAAATCCTGAAGAATATGAGTCAAAGCCACGCCTTGTAATTAACGAACTTACAATGAAGAGTGTAACAGAGCTTCGTGAAATGGCTGTAGAATATGGCATTTCTTCTGATGATCTGGCTCCAATGAAAAAGCAGGATTTGATTTTCACAATCCTTAAGGCACATACTGAACATGGTGGAATTATTTTTGCCAGCGGTTCCCTTGAAATACTTCCTGACGGATATGGATTCTTAAGAAGTCCTCAGAATTCTTATCTGCCTGGACCTGATGATATTTACATTTCTCCTAGTCAGATTCGTCTTTTCAACTTAAAAACTGGAGATACAATCTACGGTCAGACCAGAAGTCCTAAGGATGGAGAACGTTTCTTTGCTCTTTTAAGAATTGAAACTGTAAATGATGATGATCCACGTGTTGCTCAGACACGTATTCCTTTTGAGAATCTTACACCTCTCTATCCTCATGAGCAGCTCACACTGGAAACTACTGCAACTGAGTTAAGCAGCCGTATTGTTGACCTTTTTGTTCCAATCGGAAAGGGGCAGCGTCTTTTAATTGTAGCTCCTCCTAAAGCGGGTAAAACAACCCTTATGCAGAAAATTGCTAATGCCATTACAGCTAATAATCCGGAAGTTCACCTGATAGTTCTTTTAATTGATGAACGTCCAGAGGAAGTTACTGAAATGGAGCGTTCAATTAAGGCTGAAGTAATTTCATCAACATTCGATGAACAGGCAACCCGTCACGTACAGGTCGCTGAAATGGTTCTTGAAAAGGCTAAGCGTCTTGTAGAACACAAGAAAGATGTTGTTATATTCCTTGATTCAATTACACGTCTTGCCCGTGCCTATAACCAGACAGTTCCTACATCTGGTAAAGTACTTTCCGGTGGTGTTGATTCAAATGCACTGCACAAGCCTAAGAGATTCTTTGGTGCTGCCCGTAATGTAGAAGAGGGTGGTTCTCTTACAATTATTTCAACAGCACTTATTGAAACCGGCAGCCGTATGGATGAAGTTATTTTTGAAGAGTTCAAGGGAACTGGTAACTCTGAAATTGACCTTGACAGAAAGCTTGCAGAACGCCGTCTCTTCCCTGCAATTAACATCAAAAAATCTGGTACCCGTAAGGAAGAACTTCTCTTACCGGAAGATGTTTTACAGCGTGTATGGGTTCTGAGAAAAGTTCTTAATCCTATGGAAGATGCAGATATTCTGGAACTGATTGTAGATAAGATGCGTAAGACTAAGGATAATAAGGCTTTCCTTTCATCTATGAACACAGGCTCTGCTGCAATAGACAACAACTAAAAGAGAAGTAATAAAAAGTGAGTCAGTTTAATATATTGACTTAGATTGATTAATTTTTTATAATTTTTGAACTTTACAGAATTATTGTCTGTAAACTATAAAACCATTTCTTGTGGTATTAATTTGATTGATAACGGTGAGGGAATGATACAGCACTGCATTTTTTGTTAGGTGTATGTAGGGCTGACCGGTCTTTCTTTAATATCGGGCAAGATGTCAGGAGTTTTTTTATGAAGAAGGGAATTCACCCAGACTATGAATTAACAAAGATTACTTGCGTTTGTGGTAATGTAATCGAAACTCGCTCAACAGTTAAAGACATTAAGGTTGAAATCTGTTCAGCATGCCACCCATTCTACACAGGTAAGCAGAAACTGGTAGATACAGCAGGACGTATCGATCGCTTCAACAAGCGTTATGGTATGAAGTCTGCTGAAGAAAAGTAATTTTTGCTTTTCAGGTAGCATTTCATAATGAGAAAAGACTGTCTTAGGAGTTATTAAAAACTTCATTAAGGCAGTCTTTTTTTTTATTAATTTCATTTTTAATCCTTTTTTCCATACCATCATTATTCTTTTCTTTTGTTTGAAATAATAGCCTGGCATAAATAAAACTGGTGTATAAAACTTGTTCCGTTAGAAAAATCCATTTTAATAGAAATATAGAAGATTACCTGAAAATAAGTTTTCACAATTGATAATATGGATTTTTTTTTATATTCTGACCTCAAATCATATAAAAAAACTTTCAGGATGGAAAAAAAATGAAAATTTTAAAAAAGGTTCTTTTTGCTCTTTTGTTCGCGTTAACAGCAGCTGGATTTTTTGCCCAGGGGAAAAGCAGACTGTATTATATTGAACGATACCAGAATTCCTACATGGCAGAAGACAATGTGAAGTTACTTTACTACGATGATGATGAGTTAAAAGAAGCTATTAAAAAAAAGTATATTGACGTAAACTATAAATATAAAGAGGGCAGAACGCTTATCTTACAGGCTCTCAGAACCTACAATTATGAACCAGACACTTTCATAAGAATTGCTGAATTTCTTATAGAAAATGGTGCTGACGTGAATATTGCGGATAATAATGGGAACACACCTCTTTTATATGCCGTTAAGTATTGTTACATAAGCCAGAAACTTGATACCAGGAACATAGATTTCCTTTTAAAAAATAATGCAGACCCAAAAGTTCAGAATAAAGATGGCGAAACAATTATGTACGAGTTGTGCGGTGAAAAAAAGCCTGAAATGGATTTGATAAAAAGATTCATAAAACTCGGTGCACCTATAAATGTAGCATCAAAATATTCTTTTTCCCCATTGACTTATGCCCTGTATCACAAAAATCTTGATCTTGCAAAACTTTTGATTCAAAGCGGTGCTGATGTAGACATTAAGGACGAAAGTAACCACTACCCGCTGAGTATGGCTTGTGATGCTGGAGATCTGGAACTTGTAAAACTTATGCTTTCCAAAGGTGCGGATGTTAATGTAAAAAATAATGAAAAGTATACCCCTCTCCATTATGCTGTTCGTTCCGGGCCCAACAACCTGAAGCTTGTGAGACTCCTGGTTGAAAAAGGGGCGGATGTGAATGCCGCTACTGAATCCGGATATACTCCTCTTATTTTTGCCGGAAGGGAAGACAATAATCTTGAGCTTATAAAGTACCTTGTTGATAAAAAGGCAGATGTTAATGCTCATGATAACGAAGGCTATAATGTTGGTATGGCCTGTGCAACTGAGATTAATCTGGAGTGTCTTAAATTTCTGGACGAACATGGATTTGATTTCAAAGCACGAACTAAAAATGGTGAAACTATCCTCCACTGGTTTATAAAGATGGTTACCTGCAGCTGGGAAGAATCTATCCTGTATTATCAGTTTATAATGGAAAAGGAAAAAGAAATTGGTGACATTATTGCATTTCTTGCCGGAAAGATTGACATAAATTCCGTGGACGATTCAAAGGAAACCGCCCTGCATTATGCTGCCCGCTCTCTTCTGGATTACACTCCAATCATAAAGTTCCTTATAAAGAACGGGGCAAATGTAAATGCTGTAAATAACTACGGAAAGACTCCGATTTTTTATACCTGTGCCACTCCGGAAATTGTCCAGCTCTTAGTTGATTCGGGTGCAAATTTATCCATAAAAGACAAATTTGGAAAAACATTTCTTGATTACTCCGAGGAAGCGATTAAAAACAATCCGAACATGTCTAAGATTGTAGAGATTTTAAAAACTAATAGCAAAGACAAAAAGAAATACACTTTTGTGCAGCTTTGTGAATATAACTATGCCGACAAAGCCTTTGAGATGCTCAAAAAAGAAAAAGTTGAGAATCTAGATAAAGCAGACACAAATGGTTATACACCCCTTTATTATGCTGTTATCAACAAAAATATTGAGCTAACAAAAGCTCTTCTGGATAAGGGCTGCAACATAAACAAGCGTAATGGGAAAGAAGAAATAACAGTTTTGTACTATGCCGTAAACAATCAGGAAGAGGAAATGGTAAAGCTTTTGCTTAGTTATAAGCCTGATTTGACTTTGATGTACAAACATTATAGTGATAATGTTGATATACTTTATACAAGCATTCATTCGCAAAGGTATTACGAAACTTATAATACAAAAAAAGCCTGTGAGATTATAAAGTGTCTTCTTGAAGCTGGCTGTAATCCAAATCTTGTTATTGAAAAGGATAGGGGAACAAATTATACAATCACTGTTGATTGCATTATGTGTGGTCTGGAATCTTTTGCAGAACTTCTGATTGAATATGGAGGAAATCCTTTTGCTGTGTGGACTTCTTATATATATCAGTATCAGACCTCCATGTCCTTTTCAATCATCAGAAAAAATCTTTCAGGCGATATGATTGATTACGAAGAAAAAAATGCAGTTTACCAGGGACTTCAAAAGTATTATGAAGGAAAAATCCTTGCAGCAACTGACAATCTTAGAATAAGGGATGGATACGGACTTTCTGACAGAACTATTACTGCAATAAAAAAAGGAACAAAAGTAAAAGTTCTTGATGCCTACAACATGGAAATTATCGACGGAATACATTCCTGCTGGGTAAAAGTCGAGGTGTTGCCTGATTCTGTTGACAGTCAGAACAGAAAAATTGCCAGTGGAACAACCGGCTGGTGCTTCTTAGGATATCTGGAAGAGCTGAAGTAAAATCGGCTCTCCATCAGTTATTCAGTGTAATTTTCCATGCTCTGTGAATCTTCTGATTTCTGTAATCCTGAGGAATCGTAATATCCGTAATATCTTCTACATGGCAAAGTGGGCTTCCATCTTCCTTTACGGGAAGCAGCTGCTCTGAAAATGCCAGTCTTTTGCTGTTTGTAGAAAAATAAAGGATTCCTTCCGGATTCAGAATGCTGAGGCATTTTTTTACCAGTTCAGGCCAGTCCCTGTTTATATCAAGGGTATTGTCTGTTCTTTTTGAGTTACTGAAGGTTGGAGGATCTAAAATGATAATGTCATACCGGTTTGTCCTGTCTTCGTTTGCAACTTCTGCATTTTTCTGGTTCAGGAATCCAATTGCATCCTGTCGGGTAAATGTATATTTAGGAAAGGATTTTGTTTTGGATTTATTAATGTAAATGTCATCCAGGTCAAATCCGTTAAGTTGAAAATTTTCTTTTCCCCATTCAATGTAGGTTTTGCTCATATCTACGCTTTCAACACATTTTGCGTTTCCTTCAGCTGAATAAACTGAAAATGAAGCGGTGTAACAGAATAGATTCAGAATGCTTTTGTCTTTGCAGCTTTCCCTTATAAGTTTTCTGAGAGGTCTGTGGTCAAAGAATAAGCCTGTATCAATGTAATCGGTAAGATTAACCTTGAAAAGTTGTCCCTGTTCAAAAACATATCCTGTGAGAGTAGAGGAACTATTTATTTTTTCGTACTGATCTCTGTGCCCGTGGCCTTCTTCAGTTTCACTTTGTTTTTTTCGAGTCTTAACAATAACGTGTTCTTTTTTTATTCCAACTGCCTGAGCTGCAGCTTCTGCCATTGCATCCAGCCATATGTTTTCTTCAGCCTGATCTTTTTCGTAAGGACGCTGGTAAAGATTCATATGAATATAGGTTCTATCTTCAATATCTTTCAGAACATCTTTTGCTGAAGGGGAGTTTTCTGAAAGAATTCTTGCCTCATTCAAAAATTCCTCAAGGGCCTCTTCTTTATTTTTAACTGAAGGAGATGTGAAAGTGTACAAATCCAGACAAAGGGGAATTTCAGGAATGTCCCTGTCATAAAGACGGTATGAGCTTATTTGATTTTTTCTTGCCCATTTCTTTAACTGCCTGTACTGCTTCTGAAGTCTGTTTTCAAGTAGTGTCTTCTGATAGGCTAATTTTTCATTTATTTGTTTTTCCATAAGTATAAATACTATACTTTATTTGGCAAAAAGTGTAAAATCATTAAGACTATCCATATGAAAGTTAAAGCGTCTTTTTACAGACCTTTACACATAAATAATCTATTATATTTGTAGGAATCCAAATGAAATTTACAGAATTTTCCCTTAATGAAGATTTGCTCAAGGGAATTAGTGAAGCCGGTTATGTGGAATGTACACCGGTTCAGGAAGAGGTGTTAAAATCAGCTTTGCAGCACTCAGACCTTTATGTTCAGTCCCAGACAGGTACTGGCAAAACAGCAGCCTACCTTGTTCCAGTTATTCAGCAGTTACTTTCATCTTCTTCAGAAACAAAGAAACAGGCACTTATTATGGTGCCTACTCGTGAACTTGCGGTTCAGGTTCAGGAAGAAGCTTCTAAGCTTGCTAAAGAAACATCCCTGAAATGTGAAAGTTTTTTCGGTGGTGTAGGTTATGACAGGCAGATTGCTCTCCTTAAAAAAGGTGTTGACATTATAATTGGAACTCCGGGAAGAGTAATTGATTTACAGCAGGGAAACCAGATGGATTTGAGCAATGTGGCTTATCTGGTTGTTGATGAAGCAGACCGTATGTTTGATATGGGCTTTTATCCTGATCTTCGTACTTTGATTAAGGTTCTCCCTTCTTCAGAAAAAAGACAGACAATGCTGTTCTCTGCAACTCTTAATACTTACGTTAAGAATCTGGCCTGGGAATATACAAGAAATCCTGCTGAAATTACCATTCAGGCAGATAATATTACTGTTGATGAAATTGACCAGCAGCTTTATCACGTTGCAAGTTCAGATAAACTTAAGCTTCTTCTGGGAATCATTAACAGAGACAACCCTGAGAGCCTTATTATTTTCTGTAACACAAAGAGGTCCTGTGAAGTTATTGCAAAGCGTCTTAGAATGAATGGAATTGAATCTGAATTTATTATCGGAGATCTTCCTCAGTCAAAGCGTCTTGCAATTATGGATAAATTCAAGAATCAGAAAATCAAGTGTCTTGTTGCTACAGATGTGGCTGCCCGTGGTATTGATGTTAATGATCTTGAAATGGTTATTAACTTTGATCTTCCAAATGAAGCTGAAAATTACGTTCACCGTATTGGACGTACTGCCAGGGCCGGAAAATCCGGAAAAGCTTATACCCTTTGTTCTGAACAGGATGTTTATTCCCTTCCTGCAATTGAGCGCTACATTGAAAAGCAGATTCCTGCAGAAAGTGCTGATCCTGCTTTATTTGTTCAGGATAAGTCTGAAGGTGTTTATATCCGCACTGATAATTATCATGAAGATTATAATGATAAGAGTGAGTACGGAAGAAAAAAAGAAGCTCAGTACAGAAGTCGAAATGGGGGAAGACACTCTCATTCTTCAGGAGAAGGTTCTTACAAAGGCGGTAAGTCTGCAAGAGGTAAGGGCCGCTATTCTTCTAAGAATTCAAATTCTGGGGAATACAAGAGGGATCGTAGAGTTTACAACGATGCTGATGAAGCAGCACTTGCTTCAATGTCTACTGAAGAACGCATGAAATTTTACAAGGAAAAATATGGTAAATCTTCTGCTAAGATTTCCGTTCCTTCAGCTTCAGGAAAAACTTCATCTAAGAAGAAATCTGGTAAGAAGAATTACAATAATAAACAGAATCAGGGAAAGAGTAAGAATCCTTCTTATTCTGGAAAAACAAAGAAAATTTCTGCAAACAATAATAAAGTTCCACAGAAGAAGGGACTTTTTGCAAGAATTGCTGCTTTCTTTAAAAAATAAATAACAGGGTGATAAGAAATGATTACAGTTTCAGATTTGTCTTTAAAATTTAGTGAGAAACCTTTGTTTAAGGATGTAAACCTTAAATTCATGAAGGGCAACTGCTATGGTATTATTGGTGCTAACGGTGCCGGAAAATCAACTTTCCTTAAGGTTCTTTCCGGAGAACTGGAACATGATACTGGTGAAATCAGTATGACTCCTGGTGAGCGTATGGCAATCCTGAGTCAGGACCACTTTAAGTTTGATGAGTATTCTGTAAAAGAAACCGTTATGATGGGATTCCCTAAGCTTTATGAAATCAGCAAAGAAAAGGATGCCATTTACGAAAAGGAAGATTTTACAGAAGAAGACGGAAATAAGGCTGCTGAACTGGAAGCTGAGTTTGGTGAACTGGGCGGTTATGAGTCTGAAAATCAGATTGAACAGATGCTTAGTGGTTTAGGTCTTGAAGAAGAAAATCATAATAAAATGATGAGCGATCTTGATGAAAGCCAGAAGGTTCGTGTTCTGCTTGCACAAGCTCTTTTTGGAAATCCTGATTATTTGATTCTTGATGAACCAACAAACGGTCTTGACCTTGAATCAATTGCATGGCTGGAAGACTTCCTTATCAATTTTGAAAACTGTGTAATTGTTGTTTCACATGACCGTCACTTTCTCAATGCAATCTGTACTTATATCTGTGATATTGATTATGGTAAAATTACTCAGTTTACAGGTAACTACGATTTCTGGTATCAGATGAGTCAGATTCTGCAGAAGCAGCAGAAAGACCAGCAGAAAAAGCGTGAAGATAAAATGGCTGACCTTAAGGCCTTTATTCAGAGATTTGCCTCAAATGTTTCAAAAGCAGGTCAGGCTTCAAGCCGTAAAAAAATGCTGGAAAAACTTGAACTGGAAGAGCTTCCTGTTACAAGCAGAAAATTCCCTTATGTAGGATTTCAGCCGGAACGTTCAATCGGAAACTTTGTTCTCACAGCAGAAAAAATCAATGTTAAGGATGAAGAAGGAAACGACCTTCTTAAGGATTTCGAATTAACTGTTCATCCTGGTGAAAAGATTGCTTTTGTCGGTATGGAACATAATTCAATTACAGCCTTCTTTGATGTAATTGCAGGAGATAAGTCTGGTGGAGAAACTTCTACTGTAAACTGGGGTCAGACCACTAAGCATACTTACATGGGGCGTGATAATAGCAAATATTTTGATAATGATCTTAACATTACTGACTGGCTTAAACAGTATTCTCCAGATCAGGACGATGCTTATGTTCGTGGTTTTTTGGGAAGAATGCTTTTCTCAGGAGACGAATCCTTGAAAAAAGTTAAGGTTCTTTCCGGAGGTGAAAAGGTTCGTTGTATGCTCAGCAAGATGATGCTCAGCGGAGCAAATGTTCTTATCCTGGATGATCCTACAAATCACCTGGACCTGGAATCAATTGAATCTTTAAACGAAGGTCTTGTTAAATTTCCGGGAGTTGTTCTTTTCTCTTCTCATGACCATGAGTTTATTTCTACAATTGCAAACCGCATTATCGAAATTACACCAAACGGCATAATTGACCGCATGATGAATTTCGATGATTACCTGAAAGATCAGCAGGTAAAGGATTTGCGTAAAGAATACTACAAGGGAATTGACAAGAAAATCCGCTTCTAGTTTTATTCTGGTTAAATTATTCAATGAAGGCGGCCTGGAAAGTTCCTTTTATAATGTCGTCTTCAATCTGAATGATTTCAATTTCTTTTATATTGATTTCATTCTGCTTTAATAAATCTTTCAGATAAAACATGATTTTATTTTTCAGAAGGGGAGTTTTCCAGAAGGTGCTGCCGTTGCAGGCAAGTCTGACTGGAAGCTCTCCATTTTTTTTGTCTGAAAAAATAATTCCTGAACAAATCATTATGGCGGTAAGTTTTGCTGATCTGTCTATAATTGATTCGATTAAATAGACAAGAACTTCTTTATCTGAAGAATCTGAATTTATAAAAAGATTATAAAGTGGGTTATCATCATTTTCTGAATCAATTCTTCTTTTTTCATCAATTATTGGATCGAAATATGCAGTAAGGAGTTTGCTTATTTTCATAAAAGATGATGAAAATGCGTCTGAAAAAAGACCTTCCTTGCATGCAAGATAAAGGCATTCATGAGCAATTGATCCCAGATAGGCACCAGAACACATTTTTTCGATTATCGATTTTCCAGGATTTGAACTTGACTGATCTACTGCAAAATCGAAATCGCTCATAGTTATTTTTGAAAACATTCCGCACTCTGTAACAATACTTTCCTGATTTTTTACAAGGGCACTGTTCATTCCTGTGCCAAGAATAAAAGCAAGGTTAAGGTCGTAAGCTTCTTTATCCTGATCTAAAAAAGAAGATAAGAGAAGGGCTTTTGTGTCATTGAGAACTTTTATTGTTTTAACATTTTTCCAGCCTTTATTTCTTAAGTGCTGTAAAAGTTCTTTTCCCAAAAAAGTGCCTATAACTTGAGGTGCCTTTATTTGTTTTGAGAGATTAAGAATTTTTCCATCTCCGTCTCTTGTAATTTCCATTGCGTAACTAAAACAGAAGGATATTTTATCTGATAAATTTTTTAGCCTTGATATGTTATCTGCTATTTCATCAAAGAACTCATCCCGGCTCAATTCTTTGTTCATGGCTGGCATGGATGTTTTATTGAAATGTGAAATTTGAATTCCATCTGTTGTTTTTGTTACAAGGCAGGACCGGAAATTTGTACCTCCGGCATCGATTACGATTGCAGTTTCATTATCAGAAATTTTTTCTGTTCTGGCATTACCAGCCCTGATCATTGCCTGTTCAGAGTTTCCTCCTTCAAATCCTTTTTTCATGTCAGTTAATACATCTTCAAGAAGTTTTTCACTTGTGAAAGAATAAAAATTATGTCTTTCAAGAAAAGATTTAACAAGGTCTCTTGTATCCATTTTTGATCCGCCTGATTCTACATTAAGTTATTTGTTTGAAAAAATAGATTCATAGGAATCTGTAATTTTTGCTTCAATTCCTCTGAAATATTTTACTGTTCCTACTTTAAGTTTGTCTGTGCAGGAATCGTCAGCAATAAGAATTGCACTTTTGTGCATTTGAAGAATTGTTACAGGCCACATTTGTGAAACAGATTCTTCTACGGCATGCATGAGTGCATCAGCTTTTGAAAGTCCTGTCATCATTATTAAGACTTCTTTTGCATCTGTAATTGTTCCAATTCCTACAGTAAGGGCAGTGAGAGGTACTTTAGATTTGTCTCCATCAAAAAAACGTGCGTTTGCAGCAATTGTATCTTCTGTAAGTGTTTTCATTCTTGTTCTGGAAGTTAAGGATGAACCTGGTTCGTTAAAGGCAATGTGTCCGTCACAACCGCATCCACCTAAAAATAAATCAATTCCACCAGCTTCTACAATACTCTTTTCATATTTAATGCATTCTTCCTGATAATCTTCAGCCATTCCATTGAGAATATGTATGTTTTCTTTTTTGATATCAATTTTATTAAAAAAGTTTTCATACATAAAATAATGATAGCTTTGTGGATGATTTTCATCTAGTCCCACATATTCATCCATGTTAAAAGTTATAACATTTTCAAATGAAATCAATTTTTTTTCATAGAGTTCAATCAGCCTTTTATAAACTCCCAGTGGTGTGCTTCCTGTTGGTAATCCCAGTACAAAAGGTTTACTGCTGCTTGGATTTGCGCTTACAATTTTTCCAGCAATATAATCTGCTGTCCATTTTGCACAACTGTCATAGTTATCTTTAATGATAAGTCTCATTTGTTTTCCTCCAGTTTATTTTTAACAATTTTACCTTCAATCATTACCAGTTTAATACTGAACTGTTTATCCATGACAAGAATGTCACTGTCATAACTTGGAGCAATAACTCCCTTATGATTATATTTCATTATTCTTGCAGGATTTGTTGATGCAAATTTTACAGCATCTGAAATTGAATAACCAAATTCAATCATATTCTTTACAGCTTTTTTCATTGTTAAAGATGAGCCTGCTATGACACCATCACTTTTTCTGTGAAAACATCCATCCTGAAAAATAACTTCTTCACCGTTTGCAAACAGATGTTCTCCTTTTTGTTCTGTAGGAGTGAGTGCATCTGTTACAAGAACTATTTGATCACTATTTTTGTCTCTGCCAAGAAGCTTAAATAAATCAGGGTGAACGTGAACTCCGTCAGCAATTATTTCGCAGGACATTTCCGGGTGAATAAGAATTGCTCCTACTGCTCCAGGATTCCTGTGATGAAGCTGGCTCATTGCATTAAAGAAATGAGTGGAATGAAGAATACCAACCTGAATTCCTTCAACAATATTTTCATATTCTGCATTTGTATGTCCTGCCTGAAGAACAATTCCCAGATCAATACAGTGAAGGGCCAGTTCCCGCATTCCTTTAAGTTCTGGGGCAACCGTCATGTTTACGATTTTTCCTTCAGCGGCATCCCAAAGCTGATCAAAAAGTTTTATGTCCGGAGCTTTTGCTGTCTCTGGCCTTTGTACACCTAATTTTTCAGGAGAAATAAAGGGACCTTCCAGATGAATCCCCATAATTTTTGCACCTTCTTCATGTCCCATTGCACTGACAATTTCCCTTAAACTGTGAATCATGTCTTCAGTTGAAGAAGAATACATTGTGGGATTAAATGCAGTTACCCCATACTGGGCCAGATCTTTTGACATCTGAAGAATAGACTCTTTAGTACAGTTATCAGTTCCATGTCCCTTAAAGCCATGAATATGTGTGTCAATCAATCCGGGAATGATGTAATTGCCTTTTGCATCGATCATATGTATGTCACTGGCAAAAGACATTTTGTTGAATCTTTCTTCGCTGAAAGTATCCTTGATTTTCGAATCTTCAATTAATACTGCCGAGCGCTGATGATTACTTGAAAGTCCGGAAAGAACAATTCCATTATGAATACACGTTGTCATAAAACCTCCTATTCAAGCTGTCCATCATAAAAATAATAATCAAGTTTTTTTAACAACTTTTTATGTTCTGAAAGCCTCTCCTTAAAGTTTTCAAAATCTTTGTTTTCTTCATTCTGCCAGAGGGATTCTGCTGCTGCACAAAATCTTGGAAAAAGAAGATATTCTGCTGTTCTGGAATGAGGAAGTTTTTCTGTCCAGAGTGTACATTCTCCACCAAGAATATACTTTTTTTCTTCAGGACTATTGAAGGCAATATTTTTTCCAGACGGGCTGAAGGTGTATGTTTTCTTTGTACTTGTGACGCCAAGTCTGCCAGGTTCTTCAAAAGAATCACAATTTTTGAAATTAAGATAAAAGTAATCGCATGGAGACATAATTACTTTGTGCTTGAGGGACACGGCTTTTATTCCTCCTTCAATTCCTCTCCAGCTTTGTACAATTACATTATCAGGCAGCTGATTGTGTTTATTGTTGTCAAGAACTTCATCCCATCCGATTGGAATTTTTCCATAATCAGAAATCATTTTTGCAACTTTTGTAGTTGCCCAGGCCTGAAGCTGAGCAGGGGAGTCAAGATTTTCCTTTTCCATTCTGGCCCTGCATTTTGGACAATTACTCCATCTGTCTGGAAGACATTCATCTCCCCCAATATGAATATATTTTGAAGGAAAAAGACTGATTATTTTTTTTACTGCAGCTTCATAAATTTTAAATACTGAATCATTTCCCAGACAGAGTACATCTGGAAAAATGCCCCATCTGTTTTCAACCTTGTATGGACCTCCGGTACATCCAAATTCCGGGTAAGCGGCCAGTAAAGCTGAAGAATGGCCTGGAAATTCTACTTCAGGAATAATCTCAATATTAAGGTTTTCTCCGTACAAGATTATTTCTTTGATTTCTTCATCAGTGTACCAGCGTCTGATTTCCTTTCCTTCATCATAAAAACCTTCTTCTGATTCAGGTACAGTCATATCCTGACGATGAGCTCCGGTTTTAATAAGTTCAGGATATTCTTCTACATTAAATCTCCAGCCCTGATCATCTGTAAGATGCCAGTGAAAAATATTAAGTTTATGCAAGGCACAGGCTCTAAGCATTTTTTTTATGAAATCTACTGAATAGAATGATCTGCAGGTATCAAGCAGAAATCCTCTCCATTCATATTCCGGATTGTCCTCAATATCCATAAAAGAAAGTGTATCTTCTGCCTTTTGCAGCAGCTGACCTGCACTGATACAGCCGTAAAAAGCTCCTTTTTCAGATGAGGATTTTATGGTAATGCCATTTTCATCATTGTGAAGAGTGTAAGATGCATTATTTTTCCGTGATAAATCTTCATTAACAATTATTGAAAGTGGGTATCCGTCTTTATTAATTGTGCAGCCAGTAATTTCTACAGCATTTTTTATCTTGCCTGTAAACTTAGGGCTGTCACTTCCTTCTATTGAGAGATTAAAACTCTTTGACTTTATTTTTACCTCTCCTTCTGATTTTTTTGCAGATGAAGGGTAAGGAATGATATTTATCGTTTCTTTCATGATTGAGATTATAAAACACAAATTTAGGTAAGTACAGAGAAAAAACAAACAAATTTAAAAAATATTAATAAAAACTGCAAAAATTTAAGAATATTTACAAAAATAAAGGTTGACAAGTTTAATATACTGAGTTTACGATTTAGGTAAGTACAAACAATGTACTAGAAAGAATGACAGATACGGAGGATACTATGAAAAAAATTGTGCCTGTTATTGTTATTGCAGTTGTAGTGGTTGCAGCTGCTGTTATTGGTACTGTTACTGCTTCAGGAAAAAAAGATAAGACTAAGCAGACAGTAATTACTGTTCTGGATTATCAGGACGCTACTGCACCTAATTCATATGAGGATAATAAGCTGATTTGGGATGCATTTGAAGCTGCTCATCCAGATATTAAAATTGAAAGGGAAGTTCTTTTTAATGAACCTTTCCATCAGAAAACAGCTGCTTATGCCGCTTCTGGTAAAATGCCTGATGTTTTCTATATGTGGCCTGCAGGTCGTTCTTCAGCAATCCATGAAAAGAAACTTGCAAAGGATTTGACTCCTTTCATGAAGGCTGATGGTATTTATGATGATTATAATAAGGCTTGTGTTGATCCTTCTGCTCAGGCTTCAGGTTATATTGCAGAAATTCCTATGGGTCTTACAGTAACAAATATGGTTTTTGTAAACAAGGCTGTTCTTAAGGAATGTGGTCTTGATATTCCAAAAACTTATGACGAACTGAAGGCTCAGGTTCCAGTACTTGCAGCAAAGGGCTATGAAACAGTCCTCATGGCAAATATGGATGACTGGGTAATGCAGTCATGTCTTTTCTCTCTTGTTGCTGGCCGCTTTGGTGGTACTGACTGGGCTGAAAAGATTATGAACGGTAGTGCAAAGTTTACAGATAAAGAATTCCTTGACGCCGTAAAGTTTATCAAGACTCTTTATGATGATGGAGTTCTTTCACAGAAGACACTTGCTACTTCATATGGTGATGTAGTTGGTCAGTTTGCTTCAAAGAAGGGAGCTTATCTTATTGATGGTGACTGGCGTGTAGGTGCATTCCTTACAGATTCTTCTACAGGAACAGCTCTTATCTCTACTGTTGACCAGAAGGCTAACATTGAACTTATGAATTTCCCAGAAATTCCTGGAGAAAAAATCCATGGATCAAACTCTTCAACTCTTGGTGTTGGTTATGGTATGAGTTCACAGCTTAAGGCCGGCTCTAAGGAAGAAAAAGCTGCATGGGAACTGATTAAGTGGTTAAGCGGTCCATACGTACAGCAGAGACGCCTTGATACAGGTGCATCTTTCCCATCTCTTACAAGTGGAGTTTCTTATGACAACCTGGAACCTCTCTCTGCAAAGAGAGCAGAATTCTATGCTGCACAGACAATTTCAACACCTGTATTTGACAGTGTATTTGATGGTGATGTTCCATCTGTTCTGAATGCTGATCTCCAGGCACTGGGACTTGGAAAGAAATCTCCTGAAGATGTTTGTAAGGATGTACAAGCTGCATTTGATTCAAACAAATAATTAAAAATTACAAAGAGGCTTTCAGAACCATTAAAAGCTGGAAGCCTCTTTTCATAAGGAATAAAAAAATGGATAAAAAGAACTTGATCCTTATAAGTAAAGCCTGTCTTCTGCTTTCCATTCTGGGCTTCTGCCTTCCTGTTTTTGATGGAATAAATGGATTTGCAGCTTTAATATATTTTCTTGGAGGAGCTCAGGGGGCTCTCTACACACTGATTGGCATAGCTCTGGGAATTCTCTTTCTTGCTATGACTGTTTCTCTTGTAATTTCATCCTTGACTTTTGTAAGCAATAACAAAGTAAGTTACACTCCTTTAATGATAAAAGTGGACTGGACTTTAATGATTATTATACTTGTGACAAGTCTTTTTTCATTTATTGCTATAAAAAAGTTTACGGACGAAGATCTTGATATTGCCATTGGTTTCCACTTGATTATATATGGCATTATTGCACATTTTATTGTCTATCTTTATTCAACAATGGTAGGTGAAAATCTTTCTACAAAGAAAGAAGAGAGAAGGGCCTACTGGATGCTGTCATTACCTGCAATCATTTTTTATTTCGGAGTAATGACTTTTCCAGCAATCTTCTCTGTTATTCTCAGTCTTACAAATTATTCCGGCGGTTCACTTTTTGAAAAAGGTGCCCTTCAGTTTGTAGGCTTAAAGAACTACATCAAAGTTTTTTCTGATCAATACTTTTACATTTCTTTGAAAAATAACTTATGGATTGTATTTGTTTCTGTTTTTGGACAGCTTCCACTTGGTTTTTTACTTGCATATGTTTTAACCAGAGGACTGGTAAAGGGCAGGGACTTCTTCCAGACAATGATATATCTTCCTTGTGTAATTTCTACTGTTGTAATTGGTATTCTTTTTCAGACTTTCTTTTCTTCACATGGAGCCTGGAATGAAATTATGCAATGGATTAATCCTGAATATGAATGGTCAATGAATTCCAGACCAATGCTTCCTGTTCTTTTTGCGATTCTCTGGATGTATACTGGTACATACCTCATCATCTTTATGGCAAACCTTCAGAAAATTGATCCTCAGATTATGGAAGCTGCAACTATTGATGGTGCAAGTGAATGGCAGGTTTTATGGAATATTATTTTCCCGGAACTTTCAGGAGTATTCGTAATTTCTGCAATTCTTGCAATTTCAGGTTCATTAAAATCATTTGACTTAATTTATGTTATGACCGGAGGTGGACCGGCTAAGCAGACTTATGTTCTTTCACTCTATATGTTTGATAAGGCATTTAGAGGTGCTTCAGACTATCCAATGGCAAATACAATTTCAACAATTATGGTTGTAATCAGTCTTGTACTCATTGGAATTGTAAAAACTCTTGAAAAGAAATTTGGAGCCAAGGAGGAGTAGAATGAACGTTTTCGAAAAAAAAGGTCCTAAGCATGTTTTATCACAAATAATTATTTACGCAATTTTAATATTTTTTACATTTATGGCTCTATATCCTGTTTTCTGGCTTTTTGTATCATCCTTTAAGACCACTCAGGAATATCAGATGACCAGTAAACTTTCCATGCCAAAAGTATGGTGGTGGAAAAACTATGTAGATGCATGGATTCGTGGAGATTTCGGAAAGTTATTTTTTAACAGTATCTTTTACACCGGAATTTCAACAATAGTAATTCTTTACTGTTCAATTGCAGCAGGATTTGCTTTTGCAAAACTAAAATCAAGAGCAACTCCTGTACTTTACAAATCATTTGTAATTGGAGTTTTAATTACACTTCAGTGTATTATGATTCCTCTTTTCTTTATGGCAAACTGGACAGGCCTGTATGATACAAGACTGGGAGTTTTAATTTGTTACATTGGTATAGGTATGCCGATGGGAATTTATCTGACCACAGAATTTATCCGAAGTATTCCAGGTTCACTTATTGAATCTGCAAGAATTGATGGAGCTCCCTATCTTCAGATTTTCTTTGAAATAATCGTTCCAATGGCAAAACCTGTTGGAGTTACTCTTGCTATTCTTACAATAACCGGTACATGGAATGAATTTATGCTTATTAATATTCTGGCCAGCAGTGAAAAAATAAAATCCCTTCCTGTAGGTGTACAGAAATTCTCAGGAGCGCTTGCTTCTGACTATGGAAAGCAGTTTGCAGCCCTTATGATCAGTGTAATTCCAATTATAATTTTCTATATTATTTTTAGAAAACAGATTACAAAGGGTGTTGCGGCAGGTGCTGTTAAAGGTTAAAATTGCATTATGCATGTAAATAATGACTATCAGCGTAACGCTAACATTTCAAGAGTATTTGAAACTGTATGGAAGAATCCTAATTTCAGCAGAATTGATATTGCACGTACATTAAATCTTTATAGATCTACAGTTTCAAATATTATCGGTACGCTGGTGGAATCTGGATTGATTTGTGAAGGAGAAAGAGGTCTGGCCACTGAAAAAGGTGGAAGAAAACCTGTTTTTCTTTCAATCAATCCTGATTTTGGAAGCGTAATTGGTATTGAACTTCAGCTTGATTCTTATCATGTAAATATTATTTCTTTTGATGGAAGAACTTTATTTCAGAAAGAAGGTTCTACTCCTGTTGAAGAATCTTTACTTAATAATCCGGAAGAGCTCTTTGTTTTCATGATTGATGAAATAATTAAAGAAATTCTTCCTGAAGTTGAAAACAGAAAAACTAAACCTCTTGCAATCAGTATAGGAATTCCTGGAATTATAGATATTGACCATGGAATTATAAAACATTCTGCGCCATTTAGAATTGTAAATTTCAATTATGCTGAAAAGCTTGGGCAAAAATATGGCATTCCTCTTTTTATAGAAAATGATGCACGCTGCTGTTCCTGGCTGCAGCTTGCCTTAAATAAATCTTCTCCAAAAAAAGATTTTCTCTGTGTCCTTGCAAGAAACTATTCTGGAAATCCACTTCTTTCATATCCTGAAACCTATGGAAAAGGTATTGGTATTGGTCTTTCAATAACCATGAATGGGCGTGTAATCAACGGACGCAATTTTGGTGTAGGGGAATACATTTCCCGTTCATGGACTACATACCAGAAAGGGCAGACTGGTCTTCCTCAGGCAGTATTAAAAACTGTAGATACTGATGATGATTCCTATGCCGAATGGGTAAAGGATTTGTTTTCTACACTGACAATAATGATTCCACTTCTCCATCCGGAAATTGTTTTTGTTCATGGACAATCAAACCGAAGAAAAGAACTGCTTAAAGAAATAATAAAGCGTGATGTTCCTCAGTTTGTTTCAATTATGGAAACTTGTAATTGTGATTTTAAAGTAGTGGATGATGATACCTATGTAATTGCTCAAGGTGCAGCTTTTATGTTTATACAAAAAATGTATGAAGTTCAGATTCTGGAATCTAATCCTTCATACACAGGTTTGAGCTGGGATCAGTTATTTTTACTTGGACAGCAAAGTAAAGAAAAAATCCTTCTTAAAATCTGATTCTAAAGTTTGTATGAAAGGGTAATGTTATTTCCTTTTACATAAAGATTTGTTTCTGCTCCAATTACAAGGGGCATGGCAGGATCAATGTGCCCAAAGTCGCAGTCAAGAATTAAAGGTTTCATGTATTTTCCAAGAATGTCAGTTACTGCATTGTACTGGTTAACCCCCATGAGATTCTGCTGCCATGCACCAAGAGGCCGTCCGAATATAAAAGCTGAGGCTGTATTAAACATTCCCAGATTATCCATGTGCCAGAGGCTTCGTCTTATATCCATTGGATTAAGGTCACATGCTTCCAGGGCCCAGATAATTTTTTTTCCTGAAGCAGCAATTTTTTTACAGCCGTCAAATTGAGTTGCGATTAAGTTATTGATAACGTCAAGACAACCCCCCAGTAAAATTCCATCAGCTTCAATTGTTCTTGAACTGGATGCCTTTTTTAATTTACCTCCGGATGGAACAAAAGCTGTTAAGATTTTATCCTGGTCAAATATATATTTGGAAAGATAATCTGTAATTTTTTCTTCTGCCTGAGGACTTTGAAATTTATCATATCCTTGAACAGAATTTATTTTTCCTTCAAGAAGGTCAAGAACATCAAATTCTGGCTTTTCCCATTCTTTACCAAATCCTGTAATTGTAGGTCCGTAAATTCCCATAACTCCGCATTTTGTTGCCAGCGGGTAAAGAAAATTTGTGTTATCGGAATATCCCAGAAACCATTTTGGTTTTGCCTTTTTTATTGCATCAAAATCCACGAAGAACATGCTCTCACACATAAGTTCGCCGCCCCCGCATGAAATTATTGCTTTTATTTCTGGATTTAAATAAAAATCAGTAAGTTCTTTTCCGCAGATTTCAGGTTTTGTACTGATTCCAAGCCCATCACTTTTAAAGCAGGTTCTACCTGTTTTGATTTTGTATCCCCTTTCTTTAAATTTTTGAAGGGCTGAATTAAAACGACTGATATAAGGTTCAGTGCCTGCTCCAAAAGACGGAGCTGTAATACCGATTACATCTCCTGGTTTAATGAAGGGTGGTCTTTTCATAAAAAATCTCCAGAAATATTAAATAATAAATCCTCGGAATACAGTATACTCCGTTTTTGAAGAATGAATAACTGTAGTCCTGGGACCTGATGAATTGCTTCAGAATGTTTTGACAGTAGTTTAGGTCTGATTCCACTGGCGTTTTCTCGGATCATAACCACCGGATTTAGAGTGAGAAAGATTTGTAGCGTATCCTCCCCATTCCGTACCATAAAATACTTCGGAAGTATCGCTGTCGCTCTGTGCAATTGTCTGTGCCACATTACGAATTGCAAGTTCCGCAGGACTTTCTGCATATTCAGAAATCTGAATTGTTCCAGTTTCGTTTATGAAGGAATGGATTGTATCATCTGCATTTTTAACTGCGTCAGAGTTACAGAATACTTTTACTGCAGATTCTTTTGCGTTAAAGAAAATATCGATTGAATTTGAAAAGTCTTTTAAAAGGTTTTCTGCTGATGAATAAAAATCATTAAGGGCACTTTTTTCAAATGATGTACCTACAACGACCTGGGAAATTGTGATTAACAGAAAGATAACTGCCAGAACTCCAAGTGCAAATTTACTAGAGATTGACATTCTAGCTTTTTTTTCATTAAATGCCTCCTGTGGGTGGGAAAATGCTGTTTTTCTGTAAAAAAGAAGTCTCATATAATATGATGCAATATGAAGAATGAAAAAAATAGTATATTTTGAGCGTAGGGTCAATTCACTTTCATGTCTTTTATGACAGTTTTCAGACTAAGTGGCAATGACTCCATTTTTAATACAGCAAGCTTAAAATCATTATATTACCCCAAACATTCAAAGTCAATTTTCATAATCTGAAATGGAGGTTTTCCACCAGAAAATCAAAAAAACTTCTTCTGCAGGGGATTTAACTGTAAAGCAGCTTCTACTCCCTGGAAACTGTTTTTAAGTTCAATTCATTTTAATTGTTATCTATAGATTTTAATATGTATTTTGTGGTATAGTTTATAATGCAGGTTTCGAAATTTCATGATTTCTGAAACTGCCTCTTTAAATAATTAATAAAGTCTGCAAATCACGCAGCAAACTTTAGGGGACTTTCAATGTATAAAAGCGTAGACACAAAGGTAGATTTTCCTAAACAGGAAGAAAGCGTTTTAAAATTCTGGCAGGATAATGACATTTTCAAAAAATCCATCAGCCAGAGAGAAGGCGCTGAAGATTTCGTTTTTTATGATGGACCACCATTTGCTACAGGTCTTCCACACTTTGGACATTTTATTCCATCTACAATAAAAGATATTGTACCTCGTTATCAGACAATGAAGGGAAAGAAAGTTGAACGCCGCTTCGGATGGGACTGTCACGGACTTCCTGTAGAAAATCTGATTGAAAAAGAACTTGGAATCAACTCAAAACATGAAATTGAAGCATACGGAATTGCAAACTTTAATGAAAAGTGTAAGGCCTCTGTTCTTCGTTACACAGCAGAATGGCGTAAAACAATTACACGTATGGGTCGCTGGGTTGATTTTGATCATGATTACAAAACAATGTCTCCGGATTTTATGGAATCAATCTGGTGGGTTGCAAAATCTCTCTGGAATAAAGGACTTATATATGAAGGAAAATATATTCTTCCATACTGTCCTCGCTGTTCAACAGTACTTTCTACTCATGAACTTGCCCAGGGCTATAAAGATGTTCAGGACCAGACAGTAACAGTACGCTTTAAGATTACAGAAGCTGCACTAGGCTTTGATGATTCAGACATTACAAATGGTAAGACATACTTTATTGCCTGGACAACAACTCCATGGACACTTCCTTCAAACCTTGGTCTTTGTATGGGACCGGAGATTGACTATGTAAAAATCCTGGATAAAGAATCTGGTGATTACTATATTTTTGCAGAAGCAAGACTTAGTGCCTATTATAAGGATGAAAAAGATTACGAAATAATTTACCGCAAGAAGGGTAAGTGTTTTGTAGGAACAAAATATGAACCTCTTTTCCCTTACTTTGAAAGACTGAAGGATCCTGCTGTTTGTGAAAAGGAATCAAGACAGAAGTGTGAACAGGGTGCTTTCCGCATGTTTAATGCTGATTACGTTTCTACTGAAGATGGTACCGGTATTGTTCACATTGCTCCAGCTTTCGGTGAAGAAGATAACAAGGTATTCCGTGGTTCAGGTGTTCCAAATGTTGAACCTATTGATGCTGAATGTAAGTTTACTTCTGAAGTTCCTGATTATGAAGGCGTATTCGTAAAAGATGCAGATAAAGATATTATTAAGAGACTTAAGGATGAAGGAAAACTTGTAAAAAGGGATTCTGTAGTTCACTCTTATCCACACTGCTGGAGATGTGGTTCTCCTCTTATTTACCGTGGTATTGGTTCCTGGTTTGTTAAGGTTGCTGATTATCACGACAAACTGCTTAAGGCTAATTCCCAGATTAAGTGGCAGCCTTCTCATATTAAGGAAGGCCGTTTTGGAAAATGGCTCGCAGGTGCAAGAGACTGGGCTGTCAGCCGTAACCGCTACTGGGGTAACCCGATTCCTATCTGGCGTTGTGATGATCCTAACTGTAAGCATACTGTGTGTGTAGGTTCACGTCAGGAATTAAAGGATTTAAGTGGTGTTTATCCAGAAGACCTTCATAAGCAGTTTGTTGATGAAATTACATTTACTTGTCCAGAATGTAAAAAGGGTACAATGCGCCGTATTCCGGAAGTATTTGACTGCTGGTTTGAATCTGGTTCCATGCCTTATGCTCAGCAGCATTATCCTTTTGAAAACAAGGATTATTTTGAAAAGCATTTCCCTGCAAACTTCATTTCAGAAGGTCTTGATCAGACTCGCGGCTGGTTCTACACACTTACAGTTCTTGCTGCACAGCTCTTCGATAAGCCTGCTTTTGAAAACTGTATTGTAAATGGAATTGTTCTTGCTGAAGATGGAAGAAAGATGTCAAAATCTCTCCGCAACTATACAGATCCTGTAGAAGCAATCAATAAGTTCGGTGCAGATGCTATTCGTCTTTTCCTTATGCATTCAGCAGTTGTAAAAGCTGATGAAATCCGTTATTCAGACGATGGAGTACGGGATGTAATTAAGAGTTTCATCCTTCCTCTCTGGAACAGTTACAGTTTCTTTGTACAGTATGCAAATATTGATCAGGTTACTTGTACTGGACATGAATTTGACAGCAAACTTCCTGGAAATCCTCTTGACCGCTGGCTTTTGTCAGTTACACAGAAGATGATTAAGGACGTAACAAAGGCAATGGATGACTACGATCTTTCAAGCGCAGTAGATCCAATGCTTACATTCATTGAAGAAATTAATAACTGGTACATTCGCCGCAACCGCCGTCGCTTCTGGAAATCTGGAAATGACAGAGATAAGATTGAGGCTTATGGTACTCTCTACAAGGCTCTTAAAACATTTACTCTTGTTGCATGTCCTTTCATTCCTTTCATTACAGAAGAAATGTGGCAGAACCTGAAGACTGGAGAAGACAAAGAATCTGTTCACCTTATGGATTATCCTGTATATGAGGAAAAATTCCGCGATGAAAAACTTGAATTCCAGATGGCAACAGTTCAGAAAGCTGTAAGTATGGGTCGTGCACTGAGAAATCAGTTTAACATTAAGAACAGACAGCCTCTTCTTTCAGTAGCTCTTGTTACTCGTAATCATGAAGAAAGAAAAGTTCTGGAAGAAATGAAGGAAACTATTCTGGAAGAACTTAATGTTAAAGGTGTAGATTTCCATGACAAGGAATCTGATCTGGTAGAATACAAGGCAAAGGCAAACTTTAAGGTTCTTGGTAAACAGCTGGGTGCTAAGATGAAGGCTGCTGCTGCTGAAATTGTAAAACTTATTGGTGAAGATATTGCACGTATTGTTGACGGAGGCAAATGTACAATTAAGGTTGACGGTGAAGATGTAGACCTTAATGCAGAAAGCGTAATCGTTGAAAGAACAGAAAAAGAGGACCTGAAAGTTATAAATGATGGTACTCTTACAGTTGGTCTGGAAACAAAGATTACTGATGACCTTAGAAAAGAAGGTTATGCACGTGATCTTGTCCGCGGTATTCAGAATCTTCGTAAAGAAAGTAATTTTGAAATTTCCGACAGAATTAAACTTGAACTTTCAGGTAACGATGAATTAAAATCTTCATTCGAGATGTTTAAGGATTTCATTTCTGGTGAAACTCTTGCTACATCTGCTGAATGGAAAGATTCAATTTCTGATGGTACAGTTGTTGAAGCTGATGAGCTTAAATGGACTGTAAAAATCCAGAAAGCATAAAGCTTATAAAAAGCCTTAGGTACTGTAACAAGTGCCCGGGGCTTTTTGTTTCAATAGATGCCTTATAAATAAAATCCGGAGGAATGAGATTTATGAAGAAATTTTTGCTTGTTTTAGGAACTTTACTTGTCTCTGTGTTATTGTTTTCCTGCAATACTCCAAAAGTTGCAGAAGATGATTTACCGGAGGTTAATCCACTTGCCTTGATAGATCAGGATTTAAGCATTTATGTATATGTTCCTGTTCAGGCCCACAAAGAACTTGTAACTGATATTATGCAGGCTGAAATTCCTTCAATAAGTAAAAAAGATGCCATGCTGATTGTTGAACAGCTTGATGAATTGTACGCTGGTTTAGGTACAGTTAAAGATCGTTCAAAATTACAGATGGCTACTACCGGTGACTTTCCAAAAGCGGCCATAAAACTGCTTTTAACTGAAAAAAACGGCTGGACTAGTTATGATTATTCAGCTCCATCTTCCCAGGCAGCTCTTCAAATGAATTACCCGAATAAATTTAAGGTATATTCTACCCAGGAAACAAAATACAATATGTCTTTCTGTTCCCAGGGATTAATGACTTTTGCTGCAGAACTGGAGCCTATGCTGGATTTATATGCTTTACGGCCAAATCCTCCTGCAACTCCATATGCAGATTTTCTGATTCAAAAAGCCGCTGTTTTTGAAAAAGCTGGTCTGAAAAATATTCTTTTTTATATTTCCCGCCCAGGTCAGTATGTAAAGACTATGGTTGGTGCAGATATTACTTTTGGAATGAAAGATTCATACGGATATCTGGAATATGTTCCGGATCCAAAAAATCCGGAGGTTTACAGCAATTACTACAGTTTGAATCTTTACATTACACTTGATAAATCTAATCAGATGAGGGCATTAATTTCTGCCCTTAGACTTGCCATGGGATTGATGGGGGGAGAAGTTATACAGTTTGATGAAAATACTATTCTCATCAAGAATATGGAAGTAAACGAAAAAGACGTTATTGATTTATTTACAAGAGACCCTGTTACCGGAAAACATTTTAAGGTTGATGGCGACAGTATTATTAAGGAATCAAAAAAATAATTTATTTATAATATACAAATAAATAAGATTTTATAATTTTATTACGAGGTTTTTTATGAATGATGATAAAGTAATTTTAAAAGCTGAAGACTTGGATGGATACTTAACAGCTGAAGACAATGCAGATTTAAAAAGACTGGAAGAAATGTATGGCGAAGCATTAAATGTTTTTAAGACTGTGGATGAAAATAAGATTATTTCCACATTTGATAATCTTGGCCATGAAATGCAGAATATTTGTTCTAGACATCCGAACATTAAAGTATATTCATTTGTAACAGAGCAGGGGGCTCATGCAGAAGCAAGTCGCGTAATTGCTAAGCTTCGTGATATTAATACAGATCATCAGGAATTTATGTATTATTGTCAGAGAGCATATGAAATGCTTTTCCGTCTTGCTTATATCGAAGAAAATAATTCTAAGGGACATATTGTTGTAAAAACTCCTGTGACTTATCCTGTTCAGAATTATGCAGTACACAAGATTCCAAATATTGATGATTCAATTAAGGATTCTGTAATGATGGTTATGCTTAGAGGGGCTCTTCTTCCAAGTATGATTATGTCTAAAGAAATCGAAGAATACTCTTCAACTGGATATGTTACTCCTTTTGCTCTCTTTAAGATAAGCCGTGATGATACAAAGTCTGAAAATAATATGCAGTATATTCTTAATTTGAAAAACTCTTTCTTTGACCTTAAATCTCTTGATGGCAAAGACTGGGTTTTTGCAGATCCTATGAATGCAACTGGTGGATCAATTGTAACTGTTGTAAAATATCTCCAGAGTCAAGGTGTAAAGCCAAAATCAATTAAGTTCTTTAATGTAATTTCCGCACTTAAAGGAAGCCTTAGAGTAACACGTGCACTTGATAATTGTACCTGCTATACACTATGGATGGATCCAGTTCTTAATGAAAAGGCATATATTATGCCAGGTCTGGGAGATGCTGGTGACAGACTTAACGGCTGCGATACACATGAATCTCCAAGAAACATTATTCAGCTTATTGCTGATTATGGTTCAAATCTGGCAGGACTTTATCGTTCTCAGCTTAGAACAATTGAAAACACTGTTCTTACAAAATAAATGAAAAAACAGATTAAAGTATTTCTATCGTTAATTTTTACAATATTTATTTTCTCTGGGATTTTTGGAATTACTTCCTGTTCAAGTACAAGTGGTATTCCTGTACCTGGAGAAAATCAGATGCGTATTGAAAATATAACGGCTGCATATTTTGAAATTGCAGAGACCTATGAGAGTCAGAAAAATTACTCTAAAGCTATTGAATATTATAAACTTGCAATGGCTGACAGTGATTTAAAAAACACCTGTCAATATAAAATAGGCCGCTGTTATGCACTTAATAAAGATTATAAAAATGCTTTAATCTGTTATCGAATTCTTCTAAAAGATGATCCTGAAAATACAAATCTTCTGCTTTCCTGTGCATATCTTGAAGCTATGTGTTCCAATTTTAAGGAAGCAGAAGAGATTTATCAGAAGCTTTTAGAAGGAAATCCTCAAAATCCTGATATTTATAAAAATTATATATCTGTATTAATTGTGCATGGAAAGAAAGAGAAAGCCAGGGAAATACTGGATAAAATGATCGCTGTATTCCCTGATGATTCATCAATTGCAGTATTTGAGAAAAAACTTGAAACTGCTGAAGAATAAAACTTTATTCCTTTGAAAGATAGTTTTTATACAGATTTGTATTTACTTTAAAGGCAACAATAGGCTTTTTTGAATCTTTTAATGCATGTTCCAGAGCCTGTGCTGCCTCATTTGCCAGTCTCTCTCCTGAAATCAACCGGAAACTCTTGGATGAAATTCCAATTGAAACAGGACATCTCTTACCTTCAGAAATCAGTATTTGTTCAATTCCTTCATGAAGTTCATCTGCAATGGAAAGAGCTTCATCAACAGTAGTGTTCTGGAAAATCGCAGAAAAACCATCGTTTCCAAATTCAAAAATAAGATCCTGGAATTTAACAGTATCAATTACAAGGGTACAAATCTTTTCTTTTTCAAGGGAACCTTGTGCAAGACCAGGAATTTTAATAAGCATAAGGGATAAATCCTGTTCTTGAGAGGCAGATCTTACCAGTTCATTATTCAGTCTAGGAAGCAGGTAAGGTTCATAACCAACATTAGTATCCTGAGAAAACAGACCCTTTGGAGAAGATGATGCTTTTGTATCTACGCCGTGCATGTCTTCAACTTCAGAAGCTTCTGAATTATCAAAAAGTTTCATCTGATCATTCAACTTATCTTCTTCACCATATTTTTTATTCTCTGAAAAAGAATTATTTGAAAAGAGAGATTTAATGTTTTCTTCATCAGAAGTAGTTTTTGCCTGAACATTCGGAGTTTCATCAACAAACTCAACAGGCTTATCATCAATCGTAAACTGATCAAATTTGTCATCACTTTTCTTTGAATCATCTTCTTCAAAGAAGGCACTTGTTATATCTTCAATATCGTTGTTGTTAAAAAGCTCTTCTGCTGTAGGTCGGTCGTCTTTATATGCTGCAACCAGACTGTCACTGTCTCCTTCCTCTGCAGTTGCTCCGGATGAAAGTCCGCTCGTAAAGGTCTGCTGAACAGGGGAGGTTCTGGCAGATGCTGAAAAAATGCTGTCGTAAGCAGAGCCTGTTTCAGTATTGTTTATATCCTTTTCAAATGAATTCCTGTTATCTGTGTAATTTTCTGTTTCAGAATTATTTGAATCATTCTGACTGCTTTTGCCGGAAATATAGGCGTAAATAAGAAAGATTGCTGCAAGGAGAGTTGCAACTAAAATCACCATAAAGGCAACTTTTCCACCGGAAATAATTGTGCCTGGCATGAGAAGATAAATGGCAGCTGTAAGCGTTACCGGTGTGCCGTCTGTTGCAGTTAAGCTTGTAGAATGTGCCCGGACCAGTGAGGATTTTGTAGATTGAGTTTTTGATAGATTGTCCGGATAGGAATAAATCAGGTTATCCTGAATTGTTAATTGAAAACCTGCAAGATTTGATAAATTGTCAAAAAAATCAAGTTCAGAATCGTCTGTAACAGCTTTCGAAAATTTTTCTGATGTTAAATCATATTCATTAAGAATATTGGAAATGTTTGTAGTCAGGGATTTAAATGTAGCCTCAGATTTTTTTGGTCCCTGGCTGTATTGAATTCCCAGATATGAAATATATGCAATTAACGTTACTGCGTACACAATACTAATGATACTTGTAACAATCCTTTGATTCCTATTTTTCATAATTATTAAGTATAACAGAGTGAAAGTCAGTGTGCAAGAATTCTTTTAAGTTGAATATTTTTTAAGCTTTCTCTATAGAAATCCTGCACAATTTTTCTCTAATTTCTTCAAAAAAAGTAAAGATTTTGGAGTTTAAATCCTCTTTAAGTTGTACAGTTTCCTCCTGATTCAGACTCCTTTCCAAAAGAATTTTTTCTGCCGGAAAAAGTTTTTCAATCCATACAGGATTATTTTTGTTTTTTTCAAGTATTGATTTGATAATTTCAATTCTTCTTAAAAGAGGTATTTTGTTTTCTTTAATTTCCAGAGACGGTTTCTGACGTGAAACAGACTTTAAATAAACCTCAAAATAGTTGAAGTTAACATCCTTTATTTGTCCCAGATTATTGGAATAATTATAGTTATTGCTCAATCTGAAAACTCTTCCTCCAAAATCCTGACTTCTGAACCAGGAATTATATATTTCCAGAGCCTGATTTTTAAATCCTTTCGGAGAAATTCGGTTTTCTTTTGGAGAAAGGCGCCAGTCATTTGAAGAATCAAACAGTTCCAGTTCATTAGACTGACTATGCTGATATCCTTTTGCCGCTGCTAAATCAAGACCGCAGAAAAAAACTTCTCCATCTGTTAAGTTTAATGCCAGTTTTACAGCAGTTCCGCTTACAGTGCCATTTGCTTCAGCTTCATGACTTTCAATTCCACGATCAGGATAGAAATAATTTTCGAATCCGTCAGAATATTTCAGTGGAAGAATTAAATTGTTTTCAAGTATTTTCCCCGGACATGCAGCTTCTCCTGGAAGGGCCAGGGGAATTTGAGGATAGGAACATAAGCTTGCAAAGATATGTTTTTTTGCCCAGAAGCCACCATCTGTTGAGAGCACAAAATCCGGAATAAGGTGATTATCAGTTAAAATTTTAAGGGAAGATGAAAGGGCAATTAAAAAGAATCCGTTCCTGCTTTTTTTCAGTAGGGGAATTGAATCCATCAAACTTGGTCCAGAAGCACAGATTACAACTGGACAATGGGCCTTTGTATAATACACAGAAGTCTTAATGTAAAGTGCAGACTTTATGGTATTTGTAAACCATTTTTTTGAAAAATGACTTTTTGTATTTAAAACATTTCTGGCTTTTAATACTGCATTTTTCATTTCCATCCATACACAAGAGAAGCTTTCTGAAAAAATACTTTCACTTGGTTTCCAGGAAATAAAAATAGTGGACATTAATACTTCATCGCCTAAAAAATTATAGAGTCTTTCACTAAGATTTTCCTGATCTGCAAAAAAAACTTTATCCCAGACTGAGTCATATTCTTCAAATTTATCAAGAAAATGGATTGCAGTTAAAATTGCCTTAGGAAATCTTTTTCTTAAAAATTCAGCGGTGTAGGAAAGACCCGGGCCTGTTATTATTACTGCTTTGGGATTAAATGGTACTTGAATTCCGTCAACAAAACGTTGAGCCTCCAGCAGAGGATTGTATTGAGAATGAAGGGGAATTCCATTTATCTTTACTACTTGAAATCCCTTTGAGCTGCTTGAAAAATCAATATTCAATTAAAGTTCTCCAGAAAGAAATTTATTCACTTCTTCTGCCTTATCTGTTACGGCAGCAAGTTTTAAGAACCGGCCGTTTAAGCAGTTGCCTGGAACAATTTCTTTTAGGAGCTGATAAAGTTGTGCCTGCAGAGTCTCTTCCGATAATGTTTTCTTTGAAAATATACAGATGTAAATTAATTCTTCTTTTGGAGATGAACATATATTTCTGCCGGAAAAAGTGCTGTAAATCAAATCATAAATCTGATAGAAGGCTGTCTTATATACATCATTGTAAAATGGTTCATCCCTAATGCTGTCATCCTGAAAAAACGCATCAATGGCAGATGATATATTCAGGGTATAAAGATTTGCATTGCTTAATTTAATTCCTGATGCTGCTTTATCCGGATCAAATGAAATATTTGACTTTGTTTTAAGAAGGCGGTTGGAAAGTGTAAAAAGGTCAATTTCTGATACTTCAAGGGGAAGATCATCAGATAATTCAGCAATAAAGAATACATAAGTATGAACTTCATCATAAAATTTCAGAAAATGAAGATTTTCAATATCATCCCTGATTTTTGGTGAAAAGAACTGGTAGAACTGGAAAATTTCTTTTTCTTCCCTTGAATAGGAACACCATTTACCGGCTTTTGGTAATGAACCTTCCCAGAAATCTGGTGTAGACTGGGACAAGCGGATAGTTGCAAGATCAAGACCGTATGCTTTTGTCAAAACATAATACTGCCCCTGGAATGAAAAAAATCCAGCGTGCTTAAAGCCATAGTCTTTAGCTAAAGTCTTGAAACTTTCAACAAGAGTAAATTTTGTACCTGTAGATGAGCCGTTCATATCCATAATACTTCTGATCCGATAAGTTTTTGTTAATAAAATTATACTCCATTTATCAAATAAAGTAAAATATTCGACAAATGGAGTTATTTTTTTCAGGATTATTTCTTAATTAAGATAATCCTAATTCTGTAAAGAGTTTCTTATATGTTTCAAACTGAGCTGACTGAGCAAATTCTGCAATCTTATCTTCCGGTAAGTTTTCAAGAAGCTGATCCATATAAGAAAGTACAGATTTAATTTCTTCTTTCATTTCTGATGGAATTGTTTCAGTTTTTGGTGCTGATGTTTCTTCAACCTGAACAGGAGCTCCTTCTGAAACTGCTGCTCCATCTGCTACCTGATCTGCAATTACATGATTTGTGACTGCAAGAAGTTCATCTGTTGTGAGGGCAATATCATTTGCATCAGGATCTTCCTCTTCTGTATCTTCTTCAGGCTCAGGCATCATGATTTCACTTGCAGCTGAAGATGGTTCAGATACTTCTTCTGAAGTTTTGTCAGATTCTGTATCGCTAAAGATTTCACCTTCAGCTTCACGTTTTCTCTGAGCTTCTTCCCAGCCTTCGAATTCTTCTTCTTTTTCACGTTTGTAAGCTTCTTCCTGACTCTTCCATGCAGCAAACACATCTTCAACAGGAGATTCGCTGATTCCTTCTTCAAGAGATTCATCATCTTCTGAAATAGGAGTGTCTGAAATTTCGTCAGTTTTTACTTCTGATTCAAGGTAATTGAAACTTTCGTCAGTTAATGGTTCTGGAACATCTTCTTCTGCAAAAAGATCGATTGGTTCAGAAAGTGATTCCAGGGTAGAGGCCTGTACTGTAGAAAGATCATCATCATTGAGAACTGACTGAGCCTTTTCTTCTTCACTTGCAGTTGCAGCATCAACGATGTTTTCGCTGTCAGATGAGAGAGGGCTGATAACTTCTTCTGATTCACTTTCATCTTCCTGAGAAAATGCCTGGTCTTCCTGTGGAATAGTTTCGCTTTCCAGTGAAATAGTTTCACTTTCCAGTGAAACTGCATCATTTTCCTGAGCAGTTTCTGTAACATTCTGTGAATCTTCTGTAACAAAATCTGTTGTATTGAGGATGTTTGAAAGTTCTTCACCACTCAAGGCAATTGTGTCATCATCATCAGAATCTCCGAAGAATCCTGTATCTTTTTCAGCTGCAGGAGTTTCGTTTTCAATTACGCTGCTGTTCTTAAGTTCAGAAAGTTCAGACTTAAGTGATGTAATTTCTGACTTAAGAGAATTTAGTTCGCTTGTAATCTGCTTCATTAAAGCCAGACTCTGGTCTTCAATGGCTTCATTATTAACTGTTTCCGAATTCATATTTTCTGTAATTCCCATAGAAGTTTCTGCTGTAAGATCATTAGACTCTGAAACTTCGTTAATATTATCATCTTTTTCTTCAATAATATCTACTGAATTTTCTTCAAGTGCTGAATTTTCTTCATAAGTATTTGAATCGAGTACTGGCTCTGAAATTTCTTCAAGCTGAGGCTCTTCTGCAGAAAGGTTAGTGCTTTCTTCAGAAGTTATGTCTTCTTCAGTCATTGAGGTGTCTTCAGAAAGTACATTTTCTACAGCAAAACTGCTTTCGAGAACAGGGCTTTCATCTAAAGTTACGGTCTCTGTTTCTGCATTTGTGCTGTCTGCCGGAGCATTTACGCTGGCTTCAAGAACCGGCTCACCGTTTGCTTCAAGGGAGGCTGAATCAAATATATCTGCGGCCTTTTCTTCAACAGGGGCAGCAGATTCAAAAACAGAATTTGCTTCAACTGGTGAACTTTCTTCAACAGAAATATCTTCTGCAGAAAGAGGCATGCTTTCATCTGCAGCTACGCTATCGTCAAACGCTGTATTGTCTTCAGAAACTGCACTTTCATCAGATGCTGAGTTTTCTTCAACAAATGTGTTGTCTACAGAAACTACGCTTTCATCAGCAACTGCGCTATGGTCAAATGCTGTGTTGTCTTCAGTAACTGTGCTTTCTTCAGAAAGTACATTTTCTTCAGCAGCACTTTCTTCAAGAACAGGGCTTTCTGTTACATTATCTTCTTCAGTAACAAGGAGACCTGCAAAATCGTCTTCATCGGAATTTGCAACTGGAATATCAATTGTGAAGTCATCTGCAAAAGGTGTTTGTACATTTTCTTCAACAGATGAAGAAAGATCTTCTTCAATTTCCTTTACAGATTCTTCCTTTACTTCCTGAACTTCATTATTTTCAGCAGGTGTATCAAAACTATCAATTGAAATATCTTCTGTTTTTACAGATGCAGCTGCAGATTCATCCTCAATATTGTTAAGAAGTTCATCAACATCAAAATCATCATCCGGTGCAGAATTTGCAGTCGTCTGATTTGAAGTTTCACTTTCTTCTTCACTTTCAGAAGTGTCCTGGGCAAGACTGATTTCTTCTTCTGTTTCATCAGTTCCTGCAGCTTCAGTCTCTTCCTCTTTTTCGTCTTCTTCAGTTTCTGAATCTGTCATTACAGACATTTCAATATCTACCGGTTCGTCTGCTTTCTTTTCTTCTTCACCAGCTGGAGCCTGTGTTATCTGCTGTTCACTTTCATCATCGAGACCAAATTCAGACAAATCAACAGATTCTCCAATTGCAGTGTCCTTTTTTTCAGTTACAACGTTTTCCTGTTTGTTAAGGATAGATGGATCTATTGAATCTGCTGAATCATCATTTTCTTCCATAGGAACTTCTGAAACTGAGTCGTCAAAAGATAAATCTATATCCAGTACAGGTTCATCAGTAATAACTTCTTCCTCTTTCTGTGCAGGACTGTCAAAGGAAGCAAAATCATCTCCAAGAAAATCTTCAAGGGAAATTTCACCGTCTTCAGCAGCAGCTTCTGCCTGTGGAGCAGGTGGAGCAGGAGGGGCTTCCTGACCATATCCATTTGCTCCCTGAATCTGGCTTTCTGCAGCATCAAGTTCATCCTGAGAAATAAATTCATCAAGAGAGATTTCTCCGTCTTCAAATGATGGAGCGTCACTGCTTTCAGATTTTTCCTGAACATTTTCAGAAGGAGTTTCTGTTATGTTGTTATCATCTGTTTCGAATGCTGATGTATCGAAATCCGGTAAGTCTATATCATCCAGAGAAGTGTTCTCATCGGCTGATGTGTCAGTTGACATATCTCCTGTAAGTTCTGAAGGAAGATCCTCTGGAATTTCAGTATCGTTTAATTCTGTTCCCATAAAAGAATCAAGCGAAAGATCTGCAATTTCAAAATTGTCATCAACTGTACTTTCAGCAAGGTCTTCAAGACTGATTTCTTCATTCGAGTTATTTTCTGTATTTTTATCAGGGATTTCTTCCCCAAAACTTGTGCCTGGAACTTCAAAAGCTGCCGTAGCATCTTCCTCTGATTCCTGTACGTCTTCTTTTCCGTCGGGTATATTTGCTGATAAATCTTTATCGTCTAAACTGATGTCGTCAAAAGAGAAATCTGATAAATCAAAATCTGACTTTGATGAGTCAAGTGAATCAAAGTTTCCCAATGGTTCAAGTTCGTTGAATTCGTCTGATGAGCCTGCCATATAAATCCCCTTTTTTTAAAGATACTGCTTATATATCGGCATTCAGTAAAGAATTGTTAAGTTTTTTATTAATGAATAACTCCAATATTTCTACCTATTATAAAATATAATTTAAAAATCCGCCATAAAGTTGTTTAAAAATAATAATGGGCCTCGTTTTCAGAGTTAACTTAAAAAAATAAAGTTTTTCCAGTTTCAATAACTAGCCCGAATGTCGAGTTTTGAAAAGTTGCTAACATTACAAAAAAAACGGCGCGAATGAGTGAAAACAACTTACGAAAACACTTATTTTGTGCTGCCGCGGTAGCGGCAAACGTAAATAATTACAAGCACAAAATACGTGTAGCAGGCGAGCCTGCGGTTTCGATAAGTTGTTTTCATGACTGG
>JAEEGF010682305.1_pt1 | contig 65671 bp, 49 predicted proteins | sample 9134171 | NCBI WGS metagenome assembly JAEEGF01 (sample SAMN16246542, study PRJNA631951) | gut metagenome | biome: gut microbiome; feature: rumen; material: AP-attached | host: Bos | place: Iran: Karaj | collected 2018-10 | reverse complement strand
TCCTGTGCTGGCAGCTAACGATGGTGCCAGTGGCGTAGCTGTCATGCTTGAAATTGCCCGCTTGCTCTCATCCGACACCTTGAAACTCGGCGTCGATTTCGTTTGCTTTGATGCAGAAGACTGGGGCGTGCCTCAGTGGAGTGACGCTACCGATACAGGGGACTCTTGGGCGTTAGGTGCTCAATACTGGGCTGCCAATTGTCCAAAACAGCAAGCCAGGAAATACCGCTTTGGTATTCTGCTCGATATGGTAGGAGGTCAGGGAGCGCAGTTCTATAAAGAAGGTATGTCTATGCAGTATGCGGCCAATGTTGTTGAAAAAGTTTGGCTTGCGGCTCAAGTCGTGGGATTCGGTAGTATGTTTCCTGCCCAGACGGGTGGTAATATTACCGATGATCATATCCCTGTGAATACAGTGGCTAAGATTCCGTGCATTGACATTATCCCTTATTATCCCGATTGCCAGCAGAGTAGTTTCGGACCGACGTGGCATACTGTCAGCGATGATATGGAGCATATTGATCGTAATACGCTGCAAGCAGTTGGACAGACCGTCATTCAGGTGCTTTTTTCCGAGAAGTAACTCGATATCCCCTTGAGGCGATAAATTTATTCCCAGCGTGGGAACGTTTTGGTCCCAGGCTGGGAATATTTCATTCCCAGTGTGGGAATAAATATGTGATGGTTTATATCTGTCCGGCTTCAACCATACGGACGACGCGTTCCGTCAGACGGTCCTTACCTTCTGGGTCGTATTCCTTCTTCAGGCTGGCACCGAAGCCCCAGGCGAAGACTTGCCAGAAACCGGCACGTATAGGACCCATAAAAGCTTTAATCATTTCATAGGATGACGAATGACATTCCCGGTCAATCAGTTTGATGAGTAGCTTGCCCTGAGAATAAGTCAGTTTTTTCATCTTAGGCTTATAAGTACGGAAGATATCATCCTCAACACGCTTGATATGTTCCTCCTTGGCTTTCTCGTCAGGCAGTATCTCCAACAGTTCTGTCGTTTCAATCAGCATCTGCCGGGCCTCTTTGGCGATAGGCAGCACCTTCTTCACGTTGGTCACCAGTCGCATATATGACTGTGCTTGCTTCTTGTTCTTGAAAGTCAGTTGCGGATACACATAAACATTATTCATCTCCATGTACTGGATGCTATCACCCTCATGGAGAACCTTGCCCACCTTCACCGTCGGTACGAAGGTAGGGGAATCCATCTCTGCCAGCACCTGCTCGGCTGTCAGTTGCTGTTCTTGTGACTGGGCTTGAAGACTCAGTGCGAAGAAGAGGATAACGGTTAATATCTGTCGCATATCTGCTGCAAAAGTACGTAGTTTTTCTGAATCACCGATGAAAAATCAACTTATTTTGCATTTATTTCATAAAAAAGGTGCATCTTTGACTTTTTTCTATTATCTTTGCGTCGTTAAACTTAAAAACATAGCATTATGAAAGCACAAATAGTGTTTGTGATGTGCCTGATGTCTTTGGGTGTGAGTGCTCAGACAGACAATCCGTGGCAAGAATATGTTAAGGAGGTGATGACTCTCGACGATACAGAGTTGTCACAAGAATCGGTTAACGACCTGCTCAGTGAGTTATCACAGCATCCCCTAAACCTTAACACCATTACTCGGGAGCAACTGGAAACACTTCCGTTCCTGACGCCTCAGCAAATTGAGGAATTGATGGCTTACCGCTATCGCTATGGACCTCTTAAGTCAATGGGTGAACTGCAGATGATCCGCTCGCTTGACTATGCCAGGCGCCGGTTGTTAAGCTGTTTCGTATTTGTCGGTGATGCACCTGCGGAGAATACCCCCAGTCTTGCTTCCATCATTCGTCAAGGGCATCATGAACTGATAGTGACAGCGCGCATTCCGTTTTATACCCACGATGATGAAGATAGTTGGGTGGGGTATCCTTACCGGCATTGGCTTCGATATCAGTTTACCTCAGGCGATAATGTGAAGGCTGGTCTTGTAGGTGCTCAGGATGCTGGTGAGCCGTTCCTTTCTAATCGCAACCAATGGGGTTACGATCATTATTCATTTTATCTGCAATTGCGTCATATAGGTCGTTTCGAAGCCCTCTGTCTTGGTCATTATTGCGTTTCGATGGGCATGGGCTTGGTGATGAATAGCGACTTCTCGTTAGGCAAGATGGCTATATTGCAGAATTTGGGGCGCTCTGTTACAGGTATTCGTGCTCATTCCTCGCGCTCAGACAACTATCTGCAAGGCCTAGCAGCCACCTTGGACTTAGGAAGGGGGGTGAAATTAACAACCTTTGTCTCTGCTCGCAAAGTGGATGCCACGCTGAATAAAGACTCTACTGTTGCCACTATCTTAAACACAGGCTATCATCGTACGGAAAAGGAATTGGAAAAGAAACACAATCTCCTTACGTTCAAGACAGGAGGCTGTCTGAATTACCGTTATCAGGGATTCCATGTTGGCATGAATACACTATACACCCATCTCGATAGGGAGTTGAGACCCAATACGTCGGCTCTTTATCGTGCCCATTATCCACGGGGCTTTGACTTCTTCAATACCAGTGTCGACTATGGCTATACTTCTCGCCGTATATCGCTAATTGGCGAGACTGCTATTGATCAGTCAGGACACCTTGCAACTATCAACACGGCTAGTTGGCGACTTGGTGATGCGATTAGCCTTATGGCTCTCCAGCGTTTCTATGCCTATAGTTATAGTTCTCTCGATGCGCAGAGCTTTAGTGATGGTGGTCGAGTGCAGAACGAAAGTGGTTGTTTCGTGGGGCTTTCGTGGCAGCCTTCACCTAAATTCAACTTGTCTGCTTACACCGACTTTGCCTATTTCGGTTGGGCCCGTTATCAAGTGTCGCAATCATCATATGCATGGGATCATCTGCTACAGGGTACCTTTCTGCATCGCCAATGGACCATCTCGGGTCGTTACCGCTTACGTCGACAACAGAAAGATGACACCACGAAGACAACTCTCATCACGCAAACCACACATCGTACTCGCTTTCTTGCAGAGTATAATCATGCTTCTGGTTTCAGCAGTCAGACACAGTTCGATTGGTGTTGTATTACTTCTGGTTCTGCTGAGTGGGGAATGATGCTAAGCCAGCGTATCTCTTATACCTATCAATGGCTTCGCATTCATGCAGGCATTGGCTATTACCATACAGACAGTTACACCAGTCGTGTCTATCTCTACGAACAGAGTCCGCTATATACTTACGCCTTTTCTCAGTTCTATGGCGAGGGACTCCGGTGGTCGCTTATGGTCAGAGCGAATATCAGACAACTCACGCTTACTGCCAAGGTCGGTGCTACGGATGGCCGAACAGACATTGATGTCCAATTAAGGTGGAAATTCTGAAGTCTATAGCAAACGACTATAGATTTCTGCTACCTGTTTGGCAATATCGAGTCCCTCAAAACGGCGGATATAATCACGGCTACGTATGATGCGTTCTTCTCGGCCTTCTGCTCCTTTCAAGACTTGCCTAAGGGCTGCTGCCATACCTTCTACGTCGTCAGGATCTACATACAGGCAGTCGGGGCCGCCTGCTTCTTCCAGACATGATCCTGTGCAGGCAACTACAGGAAGCCCGCAACTAATGGCTTCGATGATGGGAATGCCGAAGCCTTCATAGCGTGAAGGATAGACAAACGCCTCTGCTCTGGCATAGAGTTGGGGCAGCTCTTCATCTTTCACGTTGTGCATAATCTTGATTCGTCCTTCTAACCTGTTTCTCTTTGCATAGTCTTTTACTAATTCTGTATAAGGCGTGTGCCTGCCAACAATCACTAGACTAATGTCGTCAGACAAGTTAGGCAGTGCCTTTACAGCCAGTAAAATATTTTTTCTGGCCTCAATAGAGCCAACAGTCAAGATATATCGCTCTTGGCTTTTTGAGGGTTGAACGTTGAAACGAGGTGCACAACTTTGGTATATTACACTGATCTTTCGCTCGTCAATGCCACCTAATTCTATGATGTCGCGTTTGGTACACTCACTGATGGCAATAATATGGTCTGCCTCGCGAATTGTTTGGCGGAACTTCCAACCGTATATCTTGGTGTCAATCCAATGGTAGAATTCGGGATGGCGAAGGAAAATCAGGTCGTGAATGGTCACTACACTCTTCATGCCACTCTGACTGATGCCAATGGGAAGCTCGCCCGAGAGTCCGTGAAACACCTGAATGCCGTCGCGTTTCAAGTCTTTAATGATTCCCCTTGATCGCCATAATGCCTTATTGAAGGGCAACTTTGATGGAGCAGGGTAGCAGAAACTTATATTCTTTGTTTCCTTAATCTGCGTTCTCAAATCGTCTCGTCCTTTGTCTGGTGCATACAATCTGAGTCTCAAATCCAGGTCTGCCAGATCGTTCACAAGAGTCCTGCCGTAACTGCCAAGTCCGGTGCTGTTCCTAACAATTCGCTTGGCATCGAAACCAATGGTAATGAGGTCGCTCATGATTTCTTGAAATGTTTAAACACGAAACGTACCATGACAAAGTTTGTGGGAACGGCAATTGCAAGAACTGCGAGAGGTGCCAGTTCACGGCTGAGGCCTATCCAGAGGAAGAAATTGAAGAGTACGATATGAAGGAAATAATTCACAAGGTGGGCACCTCCGAAGCCAATGCCGTTTTTTGTCGAAGTCTTTTCCTTGAAAGTGAAGTGGGCTGTCAGGTAATAGTTTACCAGAAAGCTCAGCACGTAACCGATTGTATAGGCTACGTTCACATTGATCCAATGTTGCAGTATCCAATAGATGGCATAGTGAATGCCTGCCGATGTAGTGCCTACGATAGCGAACCTGATAAGTTCTCCTAAAGTATCTTTTTTCTGCATACTCCTCGCTTTTTGATGCAAAGATACGCATATTTTTCCATACGAGCGAACAATACCCCAATAAAATCTTTTCTGAACATGAACAACGACCTCTTTTTGTTGAAATAATGTGCAAATTATTTGGAGGTCAAATATTTTTTATCTAACTTTGCCACCAAATATATGCCTAAAATGAAGAGACTGTTGTTTTTCATCGTTGTCATGTTGTTTGAAACGACGTTGTGGGCTCAGTACCGGAACCCAGTGATTGCTGGCTATCATCCGGATCCGAGCATTTGCAGGGTAGGAGAGGACTTTTATTTGGTAAACTCCTCTTTCCAGTATTTCCCTGGTGTACCCATCTATCATTCGAAAGATATGGTGAATTGGGAACTGATAGGCAACGTACTCGACCGTGAGAGTCAGTTACCCCTAAAAGGCGCAACTTCGTGGTTGGGCATCTATGCGCCTACCATTCGTTATCATGAGGGTACTTACTACATGATAACAACGAATGTGGGTAATGGAGGGAACTTTATGGTGACGTCAAGAGATCCAAAGGGACCCTGGAGTGAACCATTGTGGCTGGAACAGCAGGGGATAGACCCCTCGCTTTGGTTTGAGAATGGGAAATGCTATATGGTCAGTAACCCTGACAATACCATCATGCTTTGTGAGATAGACCCTAAGACAGGTAAGCAGTTGACAAAAAGTAAACCGCTATGGCAAGGCACTGGTGGACGCTATCCTGAGGGTCCACATATTTATAAAAAGGATGGATGGTATTATTTGCTGATTTCGGAAGGTGGAACGGAGATGGCTCACAAACTGACAATAGCTCGTAGCCGGAGCATTGAAGGTCCCTATGAGGCCAATCCTGCAAACCCGATTCTGACAAATTGTAACATGAAAGGGCAGACAATGCAGATTCAGGGTACGGGCCATGGAGACTTTGTAGAAGCGCCAGATGGCTCGTGGTGGCTGGTATTCCTGGCTTATCGTAACTTTGGTGGTGCCTATCATCATTTAGGACGTGAGACTTATTTGGCTCCAGTGGAGTGGAAGGCTGGCGAGTGGCCTGTGGTGAACAATGGTGAACCTATTGACACGCTGATGCAGGCGAAGACATTACCTCTAATGCCTATGCAGGCGAAGCAGACGTATTATGATTTTAAATCTCCATTTGGGCCTGAGTGGGTATATATCCAGAACCCTATTGCGCAGAACTATCAAAAGAAAGACGGTCGCTTGGTCTTGATACCACATGGTACGTTGACCGATAATAATCGCCCTACATTTATCGGCAGGCGCCAAGAGAGCGACAAAGTGCTTGTAGAGACCGAAGTGGATGCTTCTACGTTAGGTACTGGCTGTGAAGCCGGGTTGACGGTTTATCAAATTAATGACGGCCATTACGATCTGGCATTGGCAAAGGATCTTTCTGGTAAGGTAGCCGTTATTATGAAGTTCCAAGCAAAGAGTCTTGCAAAAGCTGTGGCTGGTGATGTGGTGACTGGTAAGGTGAAACTGCGTATTACCAGCGATGGCGACATGTATCGTTTTGAGTATGCTACAGTTGATGGCGCATTCACGAGTCTGGCAGAGCACAATTGCCAGATGGTGAGTACAGAAGTGGTGGGAGGCTTTACTGGTGTCATGGTAGGCATGTATGCCGAAGGTGGAGCCGGAGCCAGTTTCGGCTATTTCAGATATGAAGAAAAATAAACCCTTAACAATAACATTATAAATTAATCAATTATGAAAAAGTATTTAGCAGAAATGGTGGGTACTATGGTACTCGTTCTGATGGGCTGCGGTGTAGCCGTTAGTCTTGGTTGTGATCCTGTAAACAACATCCCGGCCGTTGTTGGTACGGCTTTTGCCTTTGGACTGGCTGTGGTTGCTATGGCCTATACTATCGGAGGCATCAGCGGTTGCCATATTAATCCAGCCATTACTTTGGGATGCTTCCTGAGTGGACGCATGAATGCTAAGGATTGTGGAATGTACATGCTCTTCCAGGTGATAGGTGCTTTTATCGGCAGTATCCTGTTGTATATCCTGACAGAGAACGTGCCCGGATTGGAGGGAACGGGTGCTAACGATCTACAGGCTAACGTATCGGTGCTTGGTGGACTTCTCGCTGAGATTATCTTTACTTGTGTATTTGTGCTTGTGGTACTTGGTGCTACAGCAAAGACCAACGGTGCCACCAACAACTTCGCAGGCTTGGCTATCGGTTTGAGCCTCGTTCTGGTTCATCTGGTTTGTATCCGCTATACGGGAACATCGGTTAACCCTGCTCGTTCAATTGCTCCTGCAGTCTTCCAAGGTGGTACTGCATTGGCAAACCTCTGGATCTTCATTGTAGGTCCGCTGGTAGGTGGTGCTTGCGCTGCTGGAATCTGGAAAATGATTGATTTGCCCCAGAAATAAGCGAAAATTGTAGTTTTTACACCTCTATATCGCGTCCACTTTTTCGGAGTGGGCGCGGTTTTTTATGTACTTATAAATCAGTTTGTTACGTTTTTGGTGAGATTCAAAAAGTCCACTTTTGGTTCTTATGGGTTGGATTGGTGTTTATTTTTTGCATAATTTTGCAGCGGAAACCTAACAAAGGTCAATTCTAACTTTATAATATTAACAACAATCAAAAACGTATGAAACAAAGCAGGTTTTTATTGATGCTCTTGGCGCTGTTCGTGTCCTTGACATCTTTTGCCCAGGGTATCTTGGGTACTGTGATCGACGTAAACGGTGATCCCGTGATCGGTGCATCCGTTGTCGAAAAAGCTAATCCCCAAAATGGTACCATCACAAACATTGATGGCCAGTTTACTTTAAAGGTAGATGCGGGGACACCTATTATTATTAGTTACATCGGCTACACCACTGAGGAGGTGAAAGCCAGTAACAACATGACAATCACACTGAAGGAAGACGCTCAGACACTCCAGGATGTGGTGGTTGTCGGTTATGGCGTCCAGAAGAAGAGCGTTGTGACTGCAGCCATCTCAAAGGTGAATGGTGATGACCTGAACCTGATGAAGCCCTCTCGTATCGAGGATGCTCTCAAGGGAAAAGTGAGTGGTGTACAGATCACCCAGTCATCTGGTCAGCCAAACTCTGATTCTAAGGTGCGTATTCGTGGTATTGGTTCAGTGAACAGCTCTGAGCCTTTGTACATTGTCGATGGCATGCCTGTTGGCGGTGGTATCAACTATCTGAACCCAACAGATATTGAGTCTGTGGAAATCCTGAAGGATGCTGCTTCAGCAGCAATCTACGGTTCACGTGCTGCCAACGGTGTTGTACTGGTTACTACCAAATCTGGTAAGGCTGGTAAGACAAACGTTAGCTATGACTTTAGCTTTGGTTGGCAGAACCCTTGGAAGAAGAAGGCTGTACTGAATGCCAAGGAGTACATGACTATCATGAACGAGGCTCAGGTAAACGACGGAAATGTACCGCGTTATTCGGCTGATTACATTAATAATTATAAAGGTCCGGATACAGATTGGCAGGATGAGACCTTTAACTACGATGCCCCTGTGCAGCAGCATCAGTTAAGCATTAACGGTGGTAACGATAAGATGACATATTTCCTTTCTGTTGGTTACTTTAAGCAGGAAGGTATCGTCGGTGGTAATTATGGTCGTTCAAACTATGAGCGTCTTACCGCACGTAGTAACTCTGTCTATACTGTTTTTGAGGAGAAGAGCCGCAATTTCCTGAACCAGTTGAAGGTTGGTGTGAATCTCGGTTACACCCGCGATACCTCTACAGGTATAGAGACCAACTCTGAGTATGGTTCAGTGCTGGGTAGTGCTATCACATTCTCTCCGCTGGTTGCTCCCTATGCTACTGAGGCAGAAGCTGCCCAGATTCTGGCAGAGCATCCGAATGCCGTGACCAAGGATGGACGCGTGTTCTCACTGCCTCCCTCGGGATTCCAGGAGTTGACAAACCCGCTGGCTCAGCTGAATCGTCCAAGTGCAGGCAAGAACAATTCTGATAAGCTCGTCGGTTCATTCTATGCAGAGCTCGACATCCTGCCAGGACTGAAGTTCCGCACCAGCTTTGGTATCGACCTTGCTTTCTGGGGTTACGACGGCTATGGTTACGAGGACTATCTTGGTACAATGACTCACACTGATCAGAGCTATGTAACCAGCCAGATGAACCGCGGTCTTCGTTGGCAATCAGAGAACTATTTCACTTATAGCAAGACCTTCGCTGACGTACATAATCTGAATATTGTACTCGGCCAGTCTGCTTCTCGTTATGAGTCTCGCAATCTTGGTGGTAACGACTCTCAGCTTTTCGACCATAATCCTATTCACGCACATATCGACTCAGCTATTGCTCCTGAGACAGAGTCTTCTGTATGGGGTGGTAACGGCGGCGTGACACATACTTCATTGGCTTCTTATTTCGGACGTATCGATTATAACTATGCTGAGCGTTACATGCTGCAGTTCACAATGCGTCGTGACGGTAGCTCGCACTTCGGACCGAATCACAAGTGGGGTACCTTCCCTTCATTCTCACTCGGTTGGAACGTATGGAACGAGCCCTATCTTGAAAAAGTTAAGCCCAGCTGGTGGGATGTGCTGAAGGTACGCTTCTCTTGGGGTCAGAACGGTAATGAGTCTATCCCCGACTTTACATACCGCGCTCTGATGAATGGTGGTCAGAACTACTATTTCGGTGGTAGCTATGTCGTAAATCCTGATCCTACTCAACCTGGTGTTGAGGCTGGTACGATGGTCTATGGTACATCTCCTGCACGCGCAGCTAACCCCGATATTAAGTGGGAAACTTCTACACAGACCGACTTCGGTATTGATATGCGCTTCTTGAACAGTCGTCTGAGCTTTGGCTTCGACTACTATTTTAAGAAGACTACAGACATGCTCTTCGAGTTGAATGTGCCGACTTATATCGGACAGTCTAAGCCTTATGGAAATCTTGGTACCATGGAGAACTGGGGTCTTGAGTTCGAAATCGGATGGAAGGACAACATTAAGGACTTCTCTTACTGGTTCAATGCCAATGCTTCATATGCAAAGAATAAGCTGGTTGAACTTGGTAATGCTTCTGGTGAGCAGAACTACGAGAGTGCTGGTGCCTCTGGTGTAGGTGACTATGTTCACGCTAAGAATGGTGAGGTTTGGCCTTACTTCTACGGTTACAAGACCAATGGTCTTTTCCAGAATCAGCAGGAAGTTGACAGCTACGTAAATGCTCAGGGCGAGAAGATGCAGCCCTCTGCTAAGCCTGGTGACGTTCGCTTCGTTGACTTTAATGGTGACGGCAGAATTACTGACGAAGACCGTACAAAGATTGGTAAGGGTATGCCCGATTGGACCTTCGGTTTCTCTCTTGGTGCTGAATGGAAGGGCTTCGACCTGAGTATGGCTTGGCAGGGAACAATCGGCAACGATGTGTTTGACTTTGCACAGCGTGGTGATGTGCCCGCCATGAACCGCCCTTCTTGGATTATGGATCGCTGGCACGGTGAGGGTACCTCTAATAAGATTCCTCGCATGACATCAGCTAACCCGAATGGTAACTGGAAGTCGTCTGACATCTATATTCATAATGGTTCTTACCTCCGTCTGAAGAATGCTCAGATTGGCTATACACTCCCAGCAAAGCTGACACGCCTTGCATCCATCCAGCGCCTGCGCGTCTATGTTGGTGCTGAGAACCTCTTCACTTTCACCGGTTATGAGGGCTTCGATCCAGAGCTTGCTTCTGGCGGCTACACTACATTAGGTGTCGATAAGGGTATCTACCCGCAGGCACGTACAATTACTATCGGTGCTAACGTTACATTCTAATCACATAAATATATACAACAATGAAAGATCTTAAATTATATATTGCAGTAGCGGTCTTGTCATCTGGCATGGTGCTCACTTCTTGCAGTGATGATTTCCTGGAGCCAGAGCCGACTACAAAGGGTGCTGCCGGAGCTGCCGGTGATCCTCTGAACATCAATTCTGGTCTGGCAGCCTCGTACCAGATCCTTGGTTTTGACTCTTATGCTAATGGTTCTTATGAGTCATCTTCCTACATCGGCGACATTCAGTCGGATGATATCTGGAAGGGCGGTGGTGATGCCAACGATGGTATGAACGGTATGAACCTTGCTGTGTCAATGTTTAATACCAGTGGTAACCTCACCCTCAGCGGAACATGGAATATCTACACTTCTGGTATTACTCGTGTCAATAGTGCCCTCGGTCTGGTGGCTACAGCTACTACCGACAACCCTGCAGAGGTGGCTCTTATTAAGAAATACAAGGCTGAAGGTCTTTTCCTGCGTGCCTATTATCTCTATATGCTTTGGCGTAGCTTCGGTGCTATCCCATTCCAGGAGGACCTCTTTGCACCTCCCTATGTATGCCGTCAGTTGACTCCCGATGAGGTTTATGCTCAGATTATTAAGGATGTGGACGGTTCTATCGAGAACTTCACCGATGCTGAGATGAACACCAATGATGGCACAAACAATGGTCGTGCCAGTTTGGCTGCAGCTTATATGCTGAAAGCTCGTGTTGTGATGTATCAGAAGGATCAGGCCAAGTATCAGGAGGCCGCCAAGGGACTGGCTGCAATTATTAAGAGTGGTAAGTTCCAGCTCGTTAATGATTATGCAGGCATGTGGTTGCAGTCTGGTGAATTTGGTTCTGAGTCGATCTTCGAGGCTAACCTTGTGCCAGGTTCTAAAGACTGGGGTACTGCATGGAATAGCGGTGGTACAAACTTGCCTTCATACATCTCTCCTAACGGCTTAGGTGGTGACTCTGGATTCGAAGGTGGTTGGGGCTTTGGTCCCGTTCGTCCTGAGACTTTCAATATGTTTGAGGCTGGTGACCAGCGTCGTGATGCTTCTGTCCGTGATCTTCGTGGCGATGGTACGGGTGGTAACGTTGGTGATAAGAATACCACTGTCTGGGGTGCCAATTATACGCTGCGTTTCCAGGATACTGGTTTCTGGCTAGGTAAGTATTGCGCTCGCACTGGTTATCACAAACCCACTGGTACTGGCGACCTGAACTGGAGTAACAACCTCCGTATCTTCCGCTATGCCGAGACTCTGCTGGCTTATGCAGAATTGACACTGACCACTGGTGATGTGGATGGTGTAAGTGGTGTAGATTGTTTGAATAAGGTTCGTGATCGTGCTTTCGGCAACCAGAACCATCGTGTACCTCTGACATTGGAGAACATCCAGAAGGAGAATCATCTCGAGTTTGTTGGTGAGGGCCACCGTTACTATGATGTTGTGCGCTGGGGAATCACAAACGTTCTTCATGTTGACAATGTTCCTGGTCTGAATACCTCTCGTGACTGGAAGGAGACTAACAAATATGTAGCTATCCCACAGGCTGAAATCGATGCCACTAAGGGTACTGAGTTCGAACTGAAGCAGAATCCTGGCTATTAATCCAATTAACAGATAAAAAACAAGAATAATATGAAAAAGGTATTATATAGTGTTATTGCTGCCGGCTTGTTCGCTTTCGGGTTTACTTCTTGTAGCCCCCAGGACAGCGATAGCCACAGCTTAGGCGGTTCTCCCGTTAACGCCTCAGCACTTTCTATTAGTGCAAATGTCACAGCCGACGAGTCTGGCCAGGCAAATGTGGTAACTGTCACAAATGGTTCACAGGCTCAGAGTGGTGTTCGCTACTACATCAGTCTTGATGGCAAGTCACTCATTGAGACCGCTGCTGGTGGTTCTGTCACTCAGGTCGTGAAGAAGAAGGGCGACTATACCGCTCAGTTATATGCGTTCTCTGCTTGTGATCAGCAAATGATTTCTACCAACTATACTATTGCTGAGAACTGGAAAGATCCCAGTGCTTCCGACGGGCCAGATGGTTGGATGGGCTTCACCGCAGGTACGAACCTGCTGGCTGAGTGGCAACCCGACAATAATTATTGGTTCTCACCTTCAGACTGGTCTGGTGGTCTTGATCCCGGATTTGATGGTGACATCCATAGCGGTTTGAACTTCACAATTCCTGCAAATACAGGTAGCGACCAGTGGCAGGCTCAGGTTCACATTGAACACAACGGTCCGACACTGAGTGCTAGTAAGAATTATGACTTCTCAGTTGTTATTATGTCAGGTGCTGGCAACATTAAGGCAACTGTTAAGCCTCAGAAGGAAGGTGACGATAATACATTCTTCACAGCAGATCAGTATCCTCTCCATGAAGGCCTGAATGTTGTTGCTCTAAGTAATGTACAGGGCTTTGATGGTCAGTTCAAACTTGCCCTCGACTTCGCAGGTGCTCCTGTTGGAACAGAGTTCACCATTATGAATGTATTCCTGAGCGAGCATAATGATGCCAACGTGGCTCCCTTCGACTACGAATCTAGCAAGAATATCCTGAAGGATCAGCCTTTCGGTGCCGATTTCCGTTTCTGGTTTGCTGATGGTGGTTGGGGTCAGATTGCTGATCCTGAGCACGAGGGTGACTCAACTTCAGAGTTCTCTCTGACCATACCTAACGGTATTGGTGGTGATCAGTGGCAGGGACAGGTACACATCCCGTTCGATAACGTGAAACTGAGCGCTGGCAAGAAGTATAACTTCTCTATAGTAGTGATTGCCGACAACAGCATCCCTGGTCTCACAGTGAAGCCACAGAATGACGCTGATGACAACTCATTCCTCTCTGCCGACCGTCATGCAGTGGCTGCCAATGTGCCAACAGCTATCGTGCTGACCTCTCGTGAAGGATTCGACGGTAAGTTCCGTCTCTGTCTTGACTTCGGAGGTACACCAGCAGGTACAAATGTGACCATTCTTGACATGTATCTTGCAGAAGAGTAATTTCATTAAATATCTGGGTGGGCACCAGATGCGGTGCTCACCCTCTTTTTCGTTAGAGATTATAAATGATTAGGTTTTTTATCATATCACTATGCCTTTCGGCCTCATTGCAGGCAGCAGCACAGGCGGATAACTCGCTTGCCACCACTCATGAACCATCGGGATATGTGCCAGAGGGCTATGAGTTGAATTGGAGTGACGAGTTCGCAAGCGGTACTACGCTCAATAGCAATGACTGGACTCATGAAACGAAAAGTAAGGGTTGGGTGAATAACGAATTACAGTATTATGTCAATCACACAACTCCTGACGGGAACTATGTTACAGAGGTAAAGGATGATGCACTCATCATTCGTTGCTTGAAGGAAAATGGCAGGATTTACTCTGGACGTGTCTATGCTAAGGTGCGTCAAGGTTGGACTTATGGCTATATCGAGGGACGTATCAAATTGCCGAAGGGCAAAGGCACATGGCCAGCCTTTTGGATGATGCCCGTCAATTTCAGGTCATGGCCCGCTGATGGAGAGATTGACATCATGGAAGAGGTGGGATACCATCCGAACTATGTGTCATCGAGCCTTCATGCTAATGCCCATGTCCATTCCAATGGTACTCAAGTAACCCATGAGATGCTTTGCGAGGGTGCTGAGGATGGTTATCACGTCTATGGTATCGAGTGGACGGCGCAGAAGATTACAACCTATGTCGATGGCAAGAAACAACTGGAGTATGCGAATCGCGGTTTAGGTCGTGATGACTGGCCTTATGATGCCCCTTTCTATGTCATCCTGAACTTGGCATGGGGCGGTGACTGGGGTGGTGCCCAGGGTGTTGATGAGAGTGCACTTCCCGTAGAGATGCTTATCGATTATGTCCGTGTCTATCAGAAGTCTGATCCGGATAGTGAGCCGAAAGATAATCTTAAACTTGGCGACACTAAACTCGAGAGCATCGGTGGCAATGCCTACAGTGCCATTACCAATTTGGTGCAAGGCAAGAATTATACGGTGACGGGCGATCTCGGACTGACAGGTAAGAGCTCCTGGTATCTCGATCCCGATTTTTTTACACGCAACACTGACGGTTCCCTGAAATTTATTGCCGTCAGTGGCCGTTATCAGGTGACAGCCTATTTCGGAGCTGATTATTTTAGAGTGACACCTCTAACCGAAAGTGGCGATTGGGTGACCTATAATAAGGATGATGGTACAGGCTGTCTTTGGGTCATAGGTAACAATGGTATAGGGAAACCTTCATCGGCCTATGCAGGTAATTGGGGAGCAATTAATAACTGGAGTCCAACACCAGAGATGTTCTTCCCGGTACCTCAGATACGTGAGAAAGTTTATCAACTGACACTCACAGTCGGACAACAGCTCAATTCGACAGACGTGAATTTCAAGTTCTTCCATCAGCCTGGCTATGGTAATGACAGCAGCGACGAGTTTAATATGAAAGAAGGCTCCCCTTGCCACATATCCATGACGAGCGATGTGTTTAAGGTGGATGATGTGGAAAGTGGAAACATTAAACTTAAGAGTGGTGCAAAGATCACAGATGGTGAGACATATGTGTTTACCATAGATTGTTCCGACCCAAAGAATGCTGTGGTTTCAGTCGCTGGGGGCAGTACCAGCGGTATCCGTCCTGTTGCGGTCTCTACCAGAGAAATGGATGGCGATATCTACAACTTGCAAGGACAACGTGTAGTCCGTCCTGGCAGGGGATTCTATATTCAGAATGGACACAAATACTACGCAAATCCGAAGTAATAGGTGATTATGAAGAAATCAATCATATACCTGGCCATGATCCTGCTGGCAGCTTGCACTCAAGTTGAGAAGCAGTCAGCAGGCTTTGTAACCATCCAAGGCCATGACCTCATTCAGCCCAATGGCGAGAAACTCTTCATCAAGGGTACTAACCTCGGTAATTGGCTCAACCCAGAGGGCTATATGTTCGGATTTGGTCGTACCAATTCGGCCTGGATGATTGACCTGCTTTTCAAAGAGGCTGTAGGACCTGACTTTACCGCAGAGTTCTGGCAGCAATTCAAGGATAACTATATCACACGAAAGGATATCGACTTTATTGCGCAACAGGGTGCCAACACTATTCGCCTGCCTTTTAACTACAAACTCTTCACTGATGAAGATTATATGGGGCAGACGGGATCAAAGGACGGCTATGAGCGTATAGATTCTGTGCTGAGTTGGTGTAAGGCCAACAATCTGTATCTGATTCTCGACATGCATGACTGTCCAGGAGGACAAACGGGTGATAATATCGATGACAGTTACGGCTATCCCTGGATATATGAGAGTGAGGCTTCACAACAGTTGTTCTGTCAGATCTGGCGCGAGATAGCTGATCGATATAAGAACGAGACAACCATTCTTGGTTATGAGTTGATGAACGAGCCTATTGCGCATTATTTTGAGAATAAAGATTCTCTCTACAAAATGCTCCAGCCTCTTTATAAGCGCTGTGTGAAATCCATCCGTGAGGTTGACCAGAATCATATTATTCTTTTAGGTGGCGCTCATTGGAACAGTTTCTTCTGGATGCTTGATGATGCCAGCTTTGACGACAAGCTGATGTACACCTGTCATCGATATGGTGGAGATGCAACCAAAGAGGCTATTGCCCATTATGTTAACTTCCGTGATTCAATGAATCGCCCTATGTATATGGGTGAGTTCGGACATAACACTGCAGAGTGGCAGCGAGATTTTGTCAAGGTGCTGAAAGAAGTTAATATCGGCTATACGTTCTGGCCATATAAGAAGGTCGATAGCTCGTGCATGATGGGTATATCACGTCCTGAGGGTTGGGATAGTATCGTGGTGAAATATGCAGAAACATCGCGTAATACTTATCAAGAATGGCGTGACGCTCGTCCCAATCAGGCTCGTTCCCGTGAGTTGCTGATGCAGTTTGTCAAGAATAGCAGGTTTGAAAATTGTCAGCCGCAAGCAGACTATATTGAAACAATGGGACTGAAATAGTCTCTTCTAACAATAAACTGGAAATAAAATGAAGAATTTTGTATTATCATTACTTCTGCTCAGTGCTTCAGCTAGTTCAAGCGCACAGACTTTACCTGTTTATCTCGATGAAACGAAGCCTGTTGAAATGCGCATTGAAGATGCATTGAAGCGCATGACACTCGACGAAAAGATAGCAGTGATCCATGCTCAGTCGAAATTCTCTAGTCCAGGTGTAAAACGCCTCGGATTCCCGGATCTTTGGACTGATGATGGTCCTCATGGTGTGCGTCCTGACGTGCTATGGGATGAGTGGGTTCAGGCCGGACAGACCAACGACTCTTGTGTGGCTTTCCCGGCACTTACCTGTCTGGCTGCCACATGGAATCCTGATTTGGCACGTCTCTATGGTGAAAGCCTTGGCGAGGAGGCCCTTTATCGTTCAAAGAGTGTTATGCTTGGCCCTGGTGTGAACATCTATCGTACACCATTAGGCGGACGTAACTTTGAGTATATGGGTGAGGATCCTTGGTTGGCATCACGCATGGTGGTGCCTTATGTTCAGGGGCTGCAGTCGAAAGGTGTAGCTGCCTGCGTGAAACATTATGCACTGAATAATGATGAAGAATACCGTCATCAGGTGAATGTGGTGATATCCGACCGTGCTTTACATGAAATATACCTGCCGGCTTTCAAGGCTGCAGTCATGGAAGGTAAGGCCTGGAGCATCATGGGCGCCTACAATCTATATAAAAACCAACACAATTGTCACAATAATACGCTGCTGAATAAGATTCTGAAACAGGATTGGCAGTTCGATGGGGTCGTCATCTCAGACTGGGGCGGTTGCCATAACACCGAAGAAGCTATCATGAATGGTCTGGATCTGGAATTCGGAACATGGACTGATGGGTTGTCAATGGGAGCAACTAATGCCTATGACACCTATTATCTGGCAGATGCCTACAAACGTCTGATTAAAGAAGGCAAATTCTCCACGAAGGAACTCGATGAGAAGGTACGCCGTCTGCTCCGTTTGTTCTATCGCACTACGATGAACCGTCAGAAGCCCTATGGTTTCCTTTGCTCTGAAAGCCATTATGATGCAGCTTTGAAGATTGCCCAAGAAGGTATTGTTCTGCTGAAGAATGATCTTGTGAAGACTGGTAAGAAGAAACAGCCTTTGCTGCCGATAGACCCAGCACAAACGAAGCGCATCCTCGTTGTAGGTGAGAATGCTATCAAAATGATGACCGTAGGAGGCGGCTCCAGTTCGCTGAAGGTACAGCGAGAGATTCTTCCTCTTGATGGTATCAAAGCTCGCTTTAATAAGTCTGAAGTTGACTTTGCTCGTGGTTATGTCGGTGATACCGTACAGAGCTATAACGGAGTGACGGTAGGTCGTAGTCTTTATGATAATCGCTCGAAAGAGGATTTGATTAGTGAGGCTGTAGAGAAAGCCAAGTCTGCCGATGTGGTGATATTCGTCGGTGGCTTGAATAAGAGCGACTATCAGGACTGTGAAGGGCATGATCGTCGGAGTTATGACTTGCCTTATGCCCAGAATGAGCTTATCGAGGCTATTGTAAAGGTAAATCCACGTCTTGTGTATGTGAATATCTCTGGAAATGGTGCATCTCTTCCTTGGTTGCAGAAGGTTCCCGCCATACTGCAGGGATGGTTTGTTGGTTCTGAGTCAGGTGAGGCTATTGCCAGTGTACTGGCTGGTGATGTGAATCCTTCAGGAAAACTTCCGTTTACTTGGTATGCCAGCCTGGACCAGTGTGGTGTTCATGCATTGAAGACTTATCCCGGCACTTGGCGTGAGGATCATAAAGTTATTGATGAAGAATATAAGGAAGGAATTTATGTAGGTTATCGTTGGACGGATAAGCAAAATGTGAAACCCACATTTGCTTTTGGACATGGACTGAGTTACACATCTTTCAAGGTTGAAGGTCTGAAAGCAGATAAAAAGGAATTGACGGCTGATGATCAGATATCGTTTACTGTGAAAGTTACTAATACAGGTGATAAGGCTGGTGCAGAAACTGTACAGCTTTACATCAGTGACAAGAAGGCTAGTGTTGATCGCCCGATTAAGGAACTAAAAGCGTTCCAGAAGGTATATCTCCAGCCAGGTGAAAGCCGCGATGTGACATTGTCTGTCGGTAAGGAGGCCCTGAGCTTCTACGATGAGACAAGTTCACAATGGAAAGCTGAACCAGGAGAATTTGAGGCACTGGTTGGAACAGCTTCAGACAGACTCTCTAGTAGTTTTTCATTCATACTCAATTAGTTAATAGTTAGTAGTAAATTAGTTGTTAGCAATTATTCGTAAAGAGTTCGTTTTTTAGGTTAACAGGGAAGGGCGTGTGCGGGAGCATATGCCCTTTGTTTTTTATTATTTTTTTTGAAAAAATGAGTTAATACAAAAATATTTTCGTATCTTTGCCCTCGCGAACTAGAACATTTACGAATGAGACTACTATCAACAGCATTATTCATTATGCTTGCAAGCTTATTGCAGGCTCAGAATTACGATATAAATTCGCTGCTTCTGCAGATTGACGAGGCCATTGGTCAGTCGCCTCAGGTAACCGCAGATTATGAGCGGGAGATTGATGCTACAAGGCAGCTATTTCTGGAGGCTAAGAGACCTCAGGAGCAGTATCAGCATGCCATCCGACTTTATGAACAGTATAAGTCGTTTATGAACGACTCGTCTGTGTATTATTTGGAACAGGCAGAACAGGCAGCAAAGCTTCAAGGACTTGTAGCTCAGGTAGGCTATTGTAGGGCGTTGAAGGCTTTTCAGTGCTCCACTGTTGGTGCCTACGATGAGGCATTGGCCTTCCTGAAAAGCATCGATAAACAACAACTTGACTCCATAGGACTTCGTCATTATTACCAGTCACAGATGCATGTGTATGGGGAATTGGGCTATTATTCGATTATCCCTGCAATGAAAGACCATTACTTTGGACTCCAGAATGTGTATCGTGATTCGCTCTTTGCTATGATTGATCATCAGGAACAGGATTACATGATGTACAAAATCTACGAACTTCAAGGGCAGAATAAGATGGAAGAAGCCAGAGAACTTAGCGACGAGTGGGTGAAGCGCATTAGCCCTGATAGTCGCGACTATGCCATTGCTGCATATTATCATTCTTTGGTATGCGAAAATGAAGAAGATACTGAATACTGGTTGGGACAGTCGGCACTCAGCGACATCCGGCATGCTGTAATGGATCAGGCTTCCTTACTCTCTTTAGCTGATATCCTGAATAGGCAGGGTGACCTTGAACGCTCTTATAAATACATCAGGTTTACGTGGGATTGTAATAATAGGTTTAATACCCGAATGCGTTCATGGCAGATTACGCCTATCCTGAATGTGATAGAGAAAAACTATCAGAAAGCAGCAGACAGGAATACAAGGATACTCACAACATCAATTATTGCCGTCAGCATTCTGGCGTTACTGTTGTTGGGATTGCTGCTCTTTGTTCACCATAGGAATCGCCAACTCGACATCGCTCGCAATGCTTTGAAAGAGTCGAACGACGAATTGGAAGTTGCCAATCGTCAGTTAGCAACCCAAAAAGATGAACTTTCAGAGTTGAATGTAAAGCTGTCGATACTGAATTCACAACTCTCGGAGAGTAATCATGTGAAAGAGGAGTATATAGGAAGGTTTATGAGCCTTTGCTCACAATATATCGACAAACTGGATGACTATCGTAAGTTTGTAAACAAAAAAGTGAAGAATAAAGAATTTGAAGAACTGTATCGCTTGTCAAAATCCACGGAACTGAAAGAGAAGGAATTGGAAGAATTATATGAGAACTTCGATTCTGTATTCCTAAATTTGTTCCCTACTTTTGTCGATGACTTTAATGCATTGTTAACTCCAGAGACCCAGATTCACCCAAAGGATGAAAATCGTCTCACTACGGAAATCCGCATCTTTGCCCTTATCCGACTTGGTATCGAGGATTCGTCAAAGATCGCAGAGTTCCTCCACTACAGCGTTAATACCATCTACAATTATCGTGCTCGAATCAAGAACGGGGCCCTTAACAATCGTGAAAGTTTTGAACGACGTGTGAAGTTGCTTGGACTGTTATAGCTATTGTCCAAAAAACTTTGACTTGAGATATTGATCGAAATTTTCCTTGAAGGCGTCTGTGACGCGTATGATTTCGTTGCCGATGTAAATACAGTCGTTGCGATCTACACTCCGTATCTTGTTTAGGGCTATGATATAGGAACGGTGTACACGCATGAATTGTTCTGCAGGCAACATATCCTCCACGCTTTTCATCGTGAGGTGGGTGATTAGTGGCTTTTGTGAGTCTTCAAGATAGAACATCACGTAGTCTTTCATACCGCAGACATATAGAATCTTGGAAAGTGCTACTTGCCGGTATTCGCCATCAACTTTCAGAAAAATAGTCTGGTCTGAGCTCCCGCATGGTATAGAAACCGAAGAGGGATTATCACTTGCTGGTACTTGCTCCCTGTGAGAGAACCAGTCACGGGCTTTTTCTACTGCTGCGATAAACTTATTATACCGGATGGGCTTCAATAGAAAATCGAGCGCACTGACTTCGTAACTCTCATAGGCATACTCCTTAAAGGCGGTGGTGAAGATGACCTTTGTGCTGACTGATAGCATATGAGCCAGTTCCATGCCGTTGAGGTCGGGCATCTGGATATCAAGGAACAGCAGGTTGGGCTGTTGCTCTTTAATGGCATTGATGGCCTCAACAGAGTCGGTAAATGAGCCAATTAACTCGAGGTCGGGGGTCTTGGCCACGAATGACTCTAATAATTTGACGGCAAGAGGTTCATCGTCAACAATCATACAACTTAGTGCCATATCTCAAAACTCTTAATTCTTAACTCTTAACTTGATATTCACATGGTAAATGTCGTTTTCTAGTGACTGGTTCCAGGTGTAGTGGTCTGCATACATGAGGTCCAGGCGGCGACGAGTGTTTTCTAAACCTATGCCAGAGCCGCTGCGGTCGGCATCGTCTTTAGGATAGTTGGTGTTGTCGCAAGTGAACACGAGCTCGTCGGTATTCTGCTGCAAGCTGATGTCTATATGAGAGGGACGGCTACTGCTGACACCATGCTTGAAGGCGTTCTCAATCAGTGAGATAAAGAGTAACGGGGCAATCTCCTGTTGGGGATTGGGTATCGAAAAATGGGCATTGACCACCGTCTTGTCATTACAGCGTAGTTTCATCAACGATATATAGTTACGCATAAACTCCACTTCGCCCAGAATAGGCACTAAGGGCTTGTTGGTCTCATACATCGCGTAGCGCAGCAGGTCGCTAAGCTGGGCAATAGCATCCTGAGCGGCATCCGCATCAATCTGGCAGAGACTTGAGATGTTGTTCAGCGTGTTAAACAGGAAGTGGGGGTTGATCTGATTCTTCAGCCAAGCCAGTTCGGCTTCAGTGTTCTTGGCCTTCTCTTCCATAAGCTGCTGCTTGATCTGCCTGATGCGGATGAAGTGACGGATACCGATGGCAATAGCTGCCACCATGCAGTTGAGCAGCAGGAACATGAGAAAGCCTGAGAAGAAACCAATCCACATGTTGGGCGTCATCTCTGGCATTTCGGGGATGTCATTGCGATAGATAAACAACCTAATGAATTGGGAATTCAACGCGAGGATCATCGTCAGGTTGACGAAACCAAAGAGCCAGTAGCGGTGCTGAAAGAATAGTTTATGTAAGATGTAAAAATTGACGAAATAAACGATTAGGGGCGACTTCAGCATATCCCATACCACCCAGAATGATGTCTTGGTAGCTTCTGCATCACGGGTGCTAAGGTAGGTGGCTATCGGCATGGCGCCCAAGATGGGAATCCACACCAGAAGTTGCATGACAGGTCTGGTGGCAAAGTCTGATTCCTGTGGTGGCTTAACACCAGCAAAGCTATTTAGGAACCTTATGAGGTCTTTTTTCTCTATCTTCTTCATCTCGCTGCAAAATTAGGAAATAATTCTAAAATTACCAAATCTCTCCCGCATTATCTCAATGCGGGAGAGATTAATCATGTGGAATCTTATTGTTGTGGCATTGTGCCGTTGCTGCCAGAACCTACACTGTTAATCATTTCGCCCTGAGACTGCTGCTCGATGAAGTCGTTTTGTACACGATTCACGTGCTGCTTTGAACTCATCTTTGAATTGCCAAAGGTGTAGCTGACCGTTAAGGCTACGCTGTAGATGGGCACCTTGACATTCGTATGGCTGGTGAAGTCCTTACCGCGACTTTCGCTCTCAATGTTCAGCTTACCGCCGCTGTTCAGACCGAGAATTCCCTGCACGCCAATGGTAAGCTTGTCTTTCAGCAGCGACTTCGAGAGGGTACCGGTGAGTATGTTGAATCCGCCGCTCCATCCCTGCAGGGTATAGTTCTTGGTGGAGGTGATGGCGAAGGCACTCAGTTTCAAGCTCCAAGGCAGGGTTTGCTGAAGGCCAACCATTGCGTTGAAGGTCCATCCGCTATTCTTCTGATCAAGGGCATCGCTGCGCAAATCTGTATAGTTCAGACCACCATTGAAGAAAATACGTGTGTCCTTTGTCAGCAGATAGTTTACGTATCCGCTTAATCCTGTCTGGTGGCGCTTTACAACGTTGCCGTATGTGGTATTGAGCAGGTTGTCGCTGTCGTAGAAGCTATATTGAGAGATGGCGTTATCTACGAAGTTATGGTGCAGATTGAGGTTTACCATCAGCTTCGGCGTAAACATATTGTAAACCAGTGAGAGGTTATGGCTTTTTTCCACATCGAGTTCTGGATTACCATAGGTAAGGGCAATGGGGTTGGTCTTATCGACGTAGGGGTTCAGATAAGATATACCTGGACGAGAGATACGCATGTTATAAGTGAGTCCCAGATTGCTGCCCTGTGAGAGAGTGTACTGAAAACTGGCTGTTGGCACGAGATTACCATAATTCTTCTTGAAGTCTTCACCGTTGCCCAAGTGGTATTCTACATCCTGCCAAGTGTACTCGTAGCGAAGACCTGCCTTGAGTCCGAACTTGCCGAAGTTACCTGCATATTCTCCATAGCCTGCGAGGATAGAGTTCTTGTATTCATAGTCTGAACTGCTGCTGGGGTCGTAGATGCCTTTGAGGTAGTACTTCGAGTCTGACGAAGCATCGTGCAACTGGAACTTGGTGCCGAGGCTCAGGGTCTGACCTATGCCGAGGGGCATCGTGTAGTCGAGTTGGAAGATGTGACTGGTGGTCTTGTCCTTATTCTCAGAGTAACGGTCGGTAAGATCGATCTGGTTTGAAGTGGTACCGAAGTTGTTGGTCATCTTGGTGGTGGCAGGACTATAACTCAGCTGGTAAGTGAGACCTAATGACTGTGTATGCTCCTTGTTGAAGAATCGTTGGTAGTCGATACTTCCGTTAAATGAGGTGCGCGAGTTCTTCATGTCGGTAGTGCTGCCGTAGCTGAACCCTTTGCCGTAGTTGTTCCCATCTATGGTGGTGGTCGATGTGCCGTTACTCTTCATGTTCATGCTGTTTACCTGAGCAGTGAGGTTCAGTGAACTGACAGAGTCGATCTGATAGCCTAAGGTGAGACTTCCCATCGTGAACGGAGTCTTTACATTATTTTCAGAGGTAAGAATCTGCGAACTACCGTTGTCCTGCAGTTGTTCCATCTCAGTAGTGGTGCTTCCTGGCTTGTTATAAGAGGTCATCACGTTGGCGCTGTAAGAGAGTTTGCCTTGTTGCCCGTTAATAAAGGCGCTGGCACCTAACTGCTTGGTTCCTACTGTGGCGCGAATAGTTCCGTTATAGCCGTTGAGGCTCTGAGCAGCCTGCGGGTTCTGTCTGTTCATGACGATGTTGAGAACGCCAGCGGCACCTTCTGCGTCGTATTTCGCACCAGGATTTGTCATCACCTCGATGCTTTTTACAGCAGTGGCTGGCATGCTCTTAAATACCATCGACGGGTTGGATGAGAACATGGGATTAGGCATACCATCGACATATACCTTGAAAGATGACGAACCGTTGACGGTGATGTTATCTTGTCCATCAACTGTCACCATCGGCACCTTGCGGAGCATGTCGAGTACGGTATTCGACTTGGAGTCCTCATCTTCTGCCACGTTATAGCTCATCTTGTCAACTTCCATTTTTACCAGTGGCTTTTGAGCTACGATTTCCACACCTTTCAGCATCGTGGCATTCTCTTTAATATATAAGGTGTCGAGATTCAACGGGTTCTCCTGTCCGAGAGTGATGGTCATCTTAAGGTCTTCCTTGCCGACACTGCTGAACACGATGTCGAACTTACCTTTGCCTTTTACTTCCTGCTTGAACTGTCCGTTCTCATCGGTGAGGAACATGGCGACGGGTTTCCCTGTCTTTCCCTCTTTGAACACTCTGATGGTGGCAAATGGTTCTGCCTCGCCTAAACCTTCGTCCATTAACACACCCTTGACCGTCGTCTGGCCCATCATTGTTGATGACATCATCATCATTACTGTTGCGAAAAGAATTCTAAACTTTTTCATATCTTTGCTTCTTTTTTGTTGTTCGAATTAAAATCTGGTGCAAAGATATGGTGAAAAGTCAAACCCTCAAAATGGTTTTCGACGACTTCCTATGATTTTTTCGACGAATTCTCCCGAAATGTTTTGCTATCTCGGAAATTCTCAATATATTTGCATCCCAAATTTGAATCTGTTCTGTTCTCTGATTTGTGAGGTTGCATTATGGTTAAGGTCTTCCTAAAGAAATGTTTGCTCTTCAGCCTTTTTCCGATGTTGTTGGTTGTGCTGTTTGAGATAGTTGTTAGACAACTCCCTAATCCCTATGCAGATAAGTATGAGTGGATGGTAGATAATGCTCATGATGTTGAGACTATTATTCTAGGTAATTCTCACGCTATGTATGGGGTAAATCCAGACTTAATGGACGGGAAGACATATAATCTTGCTTTTGAATCCCAAGTGCCGGCCTATGATTATTATCTGCTGAATAGTTTTGCTCAAGATTACAAGAAACTGAAGACTGTCATTTTGCCTATTTCCTATTTTACTCTTTTTCAGCGCTTTGAAGATATGCCAAGTTGGTGGAAGAGCAGGTATTACCATTTGTATATGGATTGTGATTTCCATCCATATTCATTGTTTTATAATTTTGAAATTGGTCATTATCCTTCTGCACTTGAAAAGGCTGGGGCTTTTGTAGAGAAATTGATTGAAGAGAAAGACTTGCGACTTGTTGACGAGACTGGATGGTCTTTTATGTATTCCTTCTCTGAGAGAGACACTTCAATGATTTCGAATATGGAAAATGTTCAGACGATTATCAAAAGGCATGTTTCAGAAGATTGGACATATGTTGATGAAATTGTTTCTAGTGTAAATGATATTGTGAAATTCTGTCGCGCTCGGAAAATCGATCTGATTCTTATAACAACTCCTACGTGGAAATCATATTATGAGAATCTTCCCCCAAAGCAGTATGAAAGGATGCATCAACTTATAGACTCGATCTGCACTAAAAATAATCTTCCTTATCTGGATTATCTGAAGGATGATCGTTTTGTGTATGATGATTTCTATGATTGCGATCACTTGAACAATATAGGCGCTGAGAAATTCACTAAAATACTTAATCACGACATCCGGTCATTAAAGAATAAATAGAAATGCTTTTCAATTCCATCGAATTCCTGATATTCCTGCCGATAGTCTTTTTGCTGTATTGGTTTGTATTCAGCAGCAGGAAGTGGCAAAACCTGCTGATAGTTGTGGCAAGTTATGTCTTCTATGGTTGGTGGAATTGGCGTTTCCTCTTGCTTATTGCGTTTACGTCGTTATGCAGTTTTGGCAGTGGACTACTATTGGAACGGTTTGAAAACCAAAGACGTAAACAACAGATTGTCAGTGCTGCGAATATCGTCTTGAACTTATTTATCCTCGGAATCTTCAAATATTACAATTTCTTTGTTGACAACATCGAAGCTTTGTTTGCCAGTCTGTTTAATTATCAGCTGGATTGGGTCACAATGGAGATAATCTTACCTGTGGGCATCAGTTTCTATACATTCCAGGCGCTCAGTTATACCATTGATGTCTATCAGAAGAAATTGCCTGCAACACATGATGTGATAGAGTTCTTTGCATACATCTGTTTCTTCCCGCAATTAGTGGCAGGACCTATTGAGAGGGCAACAAATCTTCTTCCACAATTCCAAACCGTCCGTCAGTTTAATTATGCAAAGGCTATTGATGGTATGAGACAGATGCTGTGGGGCTTCGCGAAGAAAATCGTGATTGCGGATAGCTGTGCATATTCTGTCAATACTTATTGGGAAGAGTATCCTGAATTAAATGGAATCTCTTTGTTTGTTTTGGGTGTGGTCTTTACCTTCCAGATATATTGTGATTTCTCAGGATACTCGGATATCGCTATTGGATGTTCACGACTGTTCGGCTTTAATCTCATGAGAAACTTTAACTTCCCTTATTTCTCAAGGAGCATCCCTGAGTTTTGGAGAAGGTGGCACATCTCGCTCACAACGTGGTTTCGTGATTATATCTATTTCCCGTTAGGCGGCAGTAGATGTGATAAGTGGAAAATCATACGCAACGTATATATTGTGTGGGGTATTAGCGGCTTGTGGCATGGTGCCAATTGGACATTTGTGTGTTGGGGACTGTTTCATGCCTCATTACTAGCCATTTATAATCTGCTTTCGATAAATACGAAGTATAAGAATGTTGTTGCTTATGGGCGTCTCTTGCCGAGTGCGAAGGAGTTTTTCCAAATGGCAATCACCTTTTTTCTTGCTGTGGTCGGATGGATTATATTCCGTGCAGAGAACATGCAGCAGGCATACGAATTCTTAAGTAGAATGTTCCTGACCATGTTCGATGGCTTTAATATTAAGTATGGAAAAACAGAAATGTTATATGGATTGGGCTTGCTCATAATAGAATGGCTGCAAAGGGATAAACAGCACGCTTTGCAGTTTCCTGCAGCGAAAGTATTCCAATATCGTTGGGTTCGATGGGCCATATATTATACATTGATGGCTCTCGTCTTTTTCAATTTGGGAAAGGGACAGACCTTTATCTATTTCCAATTCTAATTTCAGTTGTGGCAGAAGATTATCGTGGAAGATCTCCCGTCCTCCCGTTAATGGTGCGAAAGCCCGATAAATAAAGGGAAAGAGGAACGGGAGGTGTTGTTTCAACACCTCCCATCGACCTCCCTTAAATCTCCTGCAGCTTGACTACCGATAGTGGAATCGGATGAATTATCCTGACAGCCTTTTTGAGCAGTTTTTGCGGCCTAACTAGGGAAAATTTGTTCCCTCACTAGGGAAATAGTTTTTCCTAGTATAGTAACAAAAACGAGGTTGGGAAGAAGTTTTACAGATGGAGGTGATGGGGAGGTGATAGGGAGGTGTTGAAGCAACACCTCCCGTCTCTGAAACCCTTTTGTACAAATGGTTTGGAGCTCTTTAAGGGAGGAGGGGAGGAGATTTCCAAAGAAACTTAATTTTTGTAGTTAGGGCGCAAATAAATCCTAATTTTGTTTCCAATTGTCGATTAATTGTCGATAAATAGTGTAACTTTGCCACCGAAAATGACTAAATCACTGACAATGAAGAGAGAATTGGTAATCATAAGTGCATTGATGCTGTCGATGCTGACAGTCTCAGCACAGAAGCAATGGACGTTACAGGAGTGTCTTGATTATGCATTGGAGAATAACATCACGCTCCAGAAATCACAATTACAGAAACGATCGGCTACTGAGGATTTGATTGGGTCAAAGCACGCGTTGCTGCCTACCTTGAACGCATCGACAAACCAGAGTCTCGGCTATCAGCCTTGGAAAGATTCTGGTATCTCGACGGTGACTAATGGTACGGTGAATACGAAAGTGGATAAGACTTCCTATAATGGATCGTATTCGTTGAGTGGGCAATGGACCGTTTGGAACGGCAATAAGAATTACAATAATATTAAGTTGAACGGTCTGACAGAACAGCAGGCAGAGTTGACGGTTCATGAGACGGCAAACACCATTCAGGAACGTATCGCTCAACTCTATGCCCAGATTCTCTATATGGCAGAGAATGTGAAGGTGAAGGAACAGACGTTGGAAACCAGTAAGAAGAATGAAGCGCGTGGTCAGGAGATGCTGAACGTGGGCAAGATGTCGAAGGCCGATCTTGCTCAGTTGACAGCTCAGCGTGCAAACGATGAATATAATATCGTGGAGGCGCGCGGACAGTTGATGGAGTATAAACTGCAATTGAAACAGCAGTTGGAGATTACAGATGAGGATGAGTTTGATGTGGCTATTCCGACAATCGACGATGAACGTCTGTTGGCAGAGATTCCCCCGTTGCAGTCGGTTTACGAAGAAGCGCTGATAAATCGACCAGAAATGGAGCGACTCCAGCTGGCCATCAAGAGTAGCGACGTGAGTCTCGCTATCGCTAAGGCAGGATGGTTGCCTACGGTGAACATGACGGGCGGTGTGACTACCTCGACCAATTCTCTGAGTAATAATGGATGGGGTGATCAGATGAAAACCAATGTCAACACCTCCTTGGGTCTTGGTGTTACGATGCCTATTTATGACGGTCGCACAACGAAGACGGCTGTGAATAAGGCTAAGATCAAACAGTTGCAGGCTCATCTCGATCTGTTAGACAAGCAGAAGACGCTTTATGCCGATATTCAGAAATATTGGGTAAACGCGCTGACCAACCAGCAGAAGTATAAAGCGGCTACAAGTAGTGTGGAGAGTGCTCAAGAGAGTTATGATCTGCTGTCGGAACAGTTCCGCCTGGGGCTGAAAAACATTGTGGAACTGATGAAAGGCAAGGATAGCCTGCTTTCTGCCCAGCAGAACAAGTTGCAGTCTAAGTATCTTGCGCTCTATAACAAACAGATGCTCGACTTCTATCAGACGGGAGTGATTAAGTAGCGATGAATGATGGTGAAACGATAAAAATAGAAGATATGAATAAAATTGGAAAGAAAGGTTGGATTGGCATTGGTGTAGTGGCTGTGTTAATCATTGCGTGGTTCCTTCTGAGAGGCGGAAAGAAGGAAGAGAAGGTGTCGTTTGAAACGGCGAAAGTCGAGAACTCGAATATTCATACGAGTATTACGGCTACGGGTACGATTGAACCAGTGACTTCCGTGACCGTAGGTACACAGGTGTCGGGTATCGTCGCAAAGCTTTATGTGGACTATAACTCAGTGGTTAAGAAAGGGCAGGTTATCGCAGAATTAGACCGTACCAACCTGATCAGCGAGTTGAATACGGCTAAGGCCAATCTTTCGAGCGCCCAGAGTTCGGCAGCCTACGAACTTGCCAATTATAATAGATATAAGACGCTTTACGACAAGGGGCTGGTCAGTGCCGACGATTATGAGAGCGCCCAGCTCTCTTACCGGAAGGCAAAGGAACAGGTCAATACAGCGAGTGAGAGTGTGCGGAAGGCTCAGACGAATCTGGGCTACGCCACGATTACGTCGCCTATCGACGGTGTGATTCTTTCGAAAGCTGTTGAGGAAGGTCAGACGGTGGCCGCTTCATTCAATACCCCGGAACTCTTCGTGATAGCGCAGGATCTGACTGATATGCGCGTGATAGCTGATATCGATGAGGCTGATATAGGTGGTGTGAAGGAAGGTCAGCGTGTAAGTTTCACGGTGGATGCCTTCCCCGAAGATTCGTTTGAGGGAGCGGTGACACAGGTTCGCCAGCAGGCTACTACAGAGAGCAATGTGGTAACCTACGAGGTGGTGATTTCTGCCCCTAATGCTGATTTGAAGCTGAAGCCAGGACTGACGGCAAATGTGACGATCTTCACGCTAGAGAGGAATAATGTGCTTGCCGTACCTTCAAAGGCACTGCGTTTCCAGCCTAATGAAGCCTTGCTGCAAAAGGGCGAGAGCATCAGCGACTGTGAGGGCGACCATAAACTATGGACGAAAGAGGGCATGGTATTCAAAGCCCATAAGGTCGAGATCGGTACCAGTAATGGCATGATGACAGAGATTACTGGCGGCATTAAGCAAGGCACAGAGGTTTTGACAGACTTTGATATCTCAGGCGGTGCGCCGGAGCAGACACAACAGGGAGGAAATCCTTTCATGCCGCGTCCGAGAAATAACAATAGGAACGGTCAAGGCGGAAACGGTTCACAGAGGAGATAAGACTATGGCAGAAGACAATAGAAAAGTCGTCATTGAACTGCAGAACGTGAAACGCTATTTCCAGGTGGGCTCTGAAACGGTGAAAGCTCTTCGTGGCGTTTCCTTCAAGATCTATGAAGGCGAGTTTGTGACTATTCAGGGAACATCAGGCTCGGGAAAGTCAACGCTGCTGAACCAGTTGGGTTGTCTCGACACACCAACAAGTGGAGAGTATTACCTCGACGGCATCAGTGTGCGCACGATGTCGAAGACACAGAGGGCTCGTCTGCGTAACCGTAAGATCGGTTTCGTGTTCCAGAATTATAACCTGTTGGCAAAGACCACAGCCCTCGAAAATGTGGAACTCCCGTTGATGTATAATTCTGAAGTCTCAGCCGCTGAGCGCCGTGAGAAAGCTATCAAGGCTTTACAGGCTGTGGGATTGGGCGATCGTATGTATCACAAGTCGAACCAGATGTCGGGAGGCCAGATGCAACGTGTGGCCATTGCCCGTGCACTGGTAAACGATCCTGCGGTGTTACTGGCCGACGAGGCTACGGGTAATCTGGATACGCGTACCTCATTTGAGATGCTGGTGCTCTTCCAGGAGTTATACAAGCAGGGTAATACTATTATTTTCGTGACCCACAACCCGGAAATCGCTGAATACGCGAGCCGTAACATCAACCTGCGTGACGGTAAGATCCGTGAGGACACGATTAATACGAACATCAAGTCGGCAGCAGAGGCGCTTGCCAAGTTGCCTGCACCACAAGACGATTAATTATGAACATACTAAACTTACTAAAAGTGAGCCTGAAGGCAGTGGCTAACAATAAGATGCGCTCCTTCCTCTCGATGCTGGGTATCATCATTGGTGTGGCCGCTGTAATCATCATGATGTCGATAGGTCAGGGCTCAAAGGAGAGTATCAGGGCGGAGCTTTCTACGATGGGTACCAATCTGTTGACTATCCGCCCTGGTGCCGATATGCGAGGAGGAGTGCGTCAGGATCCGTCTGCGATGCAGACACTTAAAATGGCTGATTACGAGCGTATCGTGAAAGAAAAGCGATTCGTCACGAAGGTGTCGCCGGAAGTGACTGCAAGCGGTCAGGCCATTTATGGCAACAACAACACAAATGCCTCGATGTACGGCGAGAGTATCGACTATCTTGACATCCGCCTGTGGACGATAGAAGAGGGCGAGTGTTTTACGGAGGAGGACATCAAGAAGGCTGCTAAAGTGTGTGTGGTTGGCGCTACCATCGTGAAAGAACTTTTTGGTGAGGGTGCTGAGTGCATCGGCAAAACCATCCGTTTCAAGTCAATCCCTATGCGTATCGTAGGTGTGCTGAAAGCGAAGGGCTATAACTCGTGGGGTATGGACCAAGATAACGTGATTATTGCTCCCTATACCACCGTGATGAAGCGCATTGCTGCCCAGACCTTTTTCTCGAGTATCGTTTGTTCGGCAGTTACCGAGGAACTGTCAGATGCTGCCATTGAGGAACTGACCCAGATACTGCGTGATAATCACAAGTTAAAAGAGGATGCTGATGATGACTTCACCATCCGCTCTCAGGCAGAAATGATGGAGACAATGTCGAGTACGATGGATACCGTGACCATCATTCTCGTGGTAGCTGCTGCCTTCTCATTGCTTGTGGCAGGTATCGGTATCATGAACATCATGCTGGTAAGTGTGACGGAGCGTACGAAGGAGATAGGACTCCGTATGGCTGTAGGAGCCACAGGACCTGTTATTTCACTGCAATTCCTCATAGAATCGGTATTGATATCCGTAACAGGAGGTCTTATAGGGGTTCTTGTTGGGGTGGGGGCGAGTGCATTCGTCTCATCATTTGGCATGCCTTCGAGCGTTCCTGCATGGAGTATCTACGTGTCTTTCCTCGTATGTGTGTTCATTGGCGTACTTTTCGGTTATATACCAGCCCAGAAGGCAGCCAATATGGATCCTATTGAGGCTATCCGACATGAATAGGCATTTGGCAACATGGCTTCATGTGGCAATGGAAGAGTCTAAATGTGTCAAGTGAAATTAGCAAAACGGCCTTTGTGGTAGAATCATAATGCAAATAAATATTAAAAAACCACATTCGCTGTTTAAACTCATAAGGATTCGACCTTAATATATCAGGCTTTTTTGCTAACTTTGCAAGCGGTTAAGTCTTTTGTCTCGTTAAGAGGCGGAATTTAAGTTGATATTATTCTTTATTAAACTTTATAACAATTATGGTAAATTACAAGGATTTGGGTCTCGTAAATACCCGCGAGATGTTCAAGAGAGCAGTAGCCGGTGGCTATGCTATTCCCGCTTTCAACTTTAACACTATGGAGCAGATGCAGGCTATCGTAATGGCTGCTGTTGAGACAAAGTCTCCTGTTATCATGCAGGTGTCTAAGGGTGCTCGTAACTATGCTAATGGTACTATTCTCCGTAACCTTGCTAAGGGTGCTGTGGAATATGCAAAGGAGCTCGGCTGCGAGCATCCTGAGATCGTTCTGCACCTCGATCACGGAGATACTTTCGAACTCTGTAAGGATTGTATTGACAACGGTTTCTCTTCAGTGATGATCGATGGTTCTTCTCTTCCCTACGAGGAGAATGTTGCTTTGGCAAAGAAGGTTGTTGAGTATGCTCATCAGTTCGATGTAACTGTTGAGGCTGAGCTCGGTGTACTCGCTGGTGTTGAGGATGAGGTTGCTGCTGCAGAGTCTCATTACACCAAGCCTGAGGAGGTTATCGACTTCTCTACCCGCACTGGTTGCGATTCTCTGGCTATCTCTATCGGTACTTCTCACGGTGCTCACAAGTTCACTCCAGAGCAGTGCACACTGGTGAACGGCGTGCTCGTTCCACCACCATTGGCATTCGATATCCTGCATGAGATTGAGAAGAAACTCCCTGGATTCCCCATTGTGCTCCACGGTTCTTCTTCAGTTCCTATGGAAGAGGTTAACACCATCAACCAGTACGGTGGTCACCTCGAGGCCGCTATCGGTATCCCCGAGGAGCAGCTGCGTGAGGCTTCAAAGAGCGCTGTCTGCAAGATCAACATCGACTCAGACTCTCGTCTGGCAATGACTGCTGCTATCCGCAAGCACCTTGCTGAGCATCCTGGAGACTTTGATCCTCGTCAGTATCTGAAGCCTGCTCGTGAGAACATGAAGAAGATGTACATCCACAAGATTGTGAATGTGCTTGGTTCTGACGGCAAGCTCGCACAGTGCTAATATAATGATTAGTAATAATATGGAAGCTCCTTTCGTTAGGAGCTTCCATTTCCGTTTTTTGACGACTTGTCTGCTGGTGTTGCTATGCAGTATGGTCAGTGCTCAGAAGAGGGTTTCTATTCTGGGCGATTCGTATTCTGCTTATTATGGTTATGTCTACCCAGAGACTAATTTCTGCTATTATTACCCAACGAAGGGCGATACTGATGTTAGGAAAGTAGAGCAGATGTGGTGGTGGCAAGTGATAAATCATTTTGGCTGGACATTAGAGAGGAATTGCTCTTTCAGTGGATCTTTTGTATGTGATGCCCGTGAAATAGACTTAGACGTTAGTAGTTATTCTTTCGTAGAGCGTATGAAGGATTTGGGCAATCCAGATGTGATTCTGATAGAAGGTGGAACCAATGATGCATGGTGGGACTCTCCTATAGGGGAATATAAATATCAAAATATCACTAGTGATGATTTACGCTATTTTCGTCCTGCATTAGCGAAATTGTTAAGTTGGACAATCACCCATTATAACGCAGCAGTATATTTTGTCCTTAATAGTGGGCTTCGTTCGGCTGTCGATGAGTCTGTGAGAACCATTTGTGACCATTATGGTGTCGGATGTATAAAGATGCCTGATGGAATGGACAGACAAGACAATCATCCGACGATATACGGGATGCAGCAGATATCGTCAAAGATCATTTCATTCATTGATGCTCATCCGCCTGTCCCTACATCTATTGCGGCACCATTCAGTGAAGACAATTTCCAAGAAGAGTGGTATTCGTTAGATGGACAGCGGATGAACACCCCGCGGAAAGGTATCAATATCATGCGTACCAGAGACGGAAAATGGAAAAAGCAGGTGGTTAGATAAATCACCTGCTTTTCTTATTTCTTCTGTATATTGGTTTTTATTTCGGCTGTTCAGCTTCCAATTTGTCCACACCACCTGTAAGTGGATTAAGCCAAAGGTGGGTAGTATAGCGTTTGTTGAAGAGCACTGCACTTAACAGTTCTACGTTACCAAACTGTCCGGCTGGGAATTGTGTAGATAGAACTGCCTCTTTGGTATTGGAAATAGTTGAGAGCATCTTTCCCGGGACATTTACGTAAATGCCTGCAACTTGCTTGAGTTTTTTCTTCGGATCAATGGGCTCTGGAGCTGGCACCGTCTTCAGATCCTCTATAGTTATATAATAAGGTGCACCAGACAGGTCGTCTTTGTCAACGAGACCAAGTTTCTCGGAGAATCTGAACAAAACCCCTTGGCTGACTTCCTTGTCGGGAATGATTGTCAGTACATGCTCAGTCGTGTCGCACTCTGTGATTCCTGTAAAGAGGCTTGTCATCGTACGGTCTTGTAAATCGAGCTGACTTAGCATCAGGCGCAGTTGCTCTCCATCTTTAGGCATGTTGTCTGCTTGTCCGCGAACCAGCAAGTTGCGGCTTTCTCGGATTTCATAGATATCCTGTGCCGTCAGTTCGGCCATCTTTGCTGTGCTGCCTGCAGCCAAAATCTCTTCACTCATATATTTGCGTGGATTAATGGCTGTGGGGCGAGGCGAGGCAACAAAAGGCTTTGTGGCTTTTTGCTTGTTGGGCTCGGCATTGATAGCGAGCAGGATTCCGTCATCAGAGAGTCTGACGTTCGAGGCAGAAGTCTTGGCATTGAACTCAACGGCGTAGCGCTTTGAGGTATCGGCTACAGCCACAGCTTCCTGGCGAATGCTTGTGATACGGTAACTGACTGATGGCGTAGAAGAAACGTTCTTGATACGCAGAAAGCGTTCGGCATATTTGCAGAAATCACCGGGAGTGTATGTCTTCTTCTCTACTTGCACAATGACCTTAACGGCAGTTTTCGGCAAGAAATACACAGCCCCTTCAGGCGTGACGCCAGGCTGGTAGAAACTGCTTTCTGTCTGGGCCTTTGCGAATGTGAGCGTGATAAGATTTATCAGTAAAAGGATACAAGCCTTTGGTTTCATATTCTTTACTCGTTTAGTCGTTTGAATGCATAAGGGAGATATTGGATGATGTCGCTGGCAATAACGCTTTCTTGTCCTAATTCGCGGGCAGCGATGTCGCCAGCTAAGCCATGCAGGTACATACCTATGATGCAGGCATCTTCTTGTTTGTAGCCTCTCGCCAGAAGACCAGTGATAATACCCGTGAGTACATCACCACTTCCTGCTGTAGCCATTCCGGCATTACCTGTGGAATTGAAGATGATGTGACCATCGGGTAAACAGAGAGAGGTGTGATGGCCTTTCAGGAGAATATATGCCTGTAGGTGTTGTGCCAGATCACGGGCCTTCATCAGTCGCTCGTAACTGTCTGTGCAGTTCCCCTCCAAGCGGTCAAACTCCTTTGGGTGAGGGGTTAGGATGATCCCTTTGGGCAACTGCTGAAGCCATGCTCTGTGGCTGGCTAAGATGTTGATGGCATCAGCATCGGCAACAAGAGGGCATTGAGTACGGCGCAACTGGGAGATGATAGCAATCGCAGTCTGTTCGCTAGTGCCTAATCCAGGCCCGATTCCAACGGCATTGAAATCCTCTGTGTCAACTGCTTCTGAAAAGGTGGTTTCCTCCCTGTCGAATTGAATGATAGCCTCTGGTACACTAATCTGCATCGTGAGATAGTTGCATCTTGGCGAATGAGTTGTCACCTTTCCTGCTCCAGCGCGCAGACAGGCTTTAGTCGCTAAAACCGAAGCGCCCCCCATGCCGTAACTGCCGGCAATAATCAGGGCGTTACCCATCTTTCCTTTGTGAGCAAAGGGGTCACGGGGCAATAATCTTGGGTGGATGTCTTTTTCGTCAAGGAGGGTGAAGTTCGAATCTATCTTGTCGATACCCTCCTGACTCAGTCGTATATCCAAGACTTTTAATTGTCCGATAAATGCCTGATATTCAGGGAAGAGGAAGGAAAGCTTCTTGTGTTGTAATGTTAATGTTAGATTTGCTTTAATGATGTTGGCACGAACATTATAGGTGTTGTCCTCTGTCATGAGACCGGAAGGAATATCGATGCTGACAACTTTCGAACGTGATGCATTGATATATTTCACCAATGAAGCAAAACCACCAGCAAGAGGCTTGTTCAAGCCAGAGCCAAAGAGACCGTCAACGACCAATGTATTAGTATCGAGCTGAGGAGGGTCGAATTCCTGGGTTACCTCGATGAGAGCTTTAGATTTTTTCTCCTCAAGTCGTTTCTTGTTGGCTGCGCAGTCATCTGAAAGGCGTCCGGAAATGTTGAAAAGGTATGCAGTCACATCGTAGCCTCGTTCGAGAAGCATCCGAGTGACAGCTAGTGCGTCACCACCATTGTTGCCTGGTCCGGCAAACACAATAACTCGCGTCTGGGAAGGCCAAACGTCGGTAATAGCCTGCGTCAGAGCTTTAGCAGCTCGCTCCATCAAGTCAATCGACTTAATGGGCTCATGTTCTATCGTGTATTTGTCCAGTTCTTGAATCTGGGCACTTGTGAAAATCTTCATTGGTGCAAAAATACGAAAAATATGCTAACGAATGGCACAGATTTGGAAGTTTTTTTGTAATTTTGCACAAATTTTTAATTCTTTCAGCGTATGAGCATCGTAAAAATAAAGGATAAGACGTTCAGAACGTCTATTACCGAGGCAGAGATTAAAGAACGTGTAAAGGCTGTGGCTCAGCAGATTAGCAAGGATATGGAGGGCAAGACGCCGCTCTTTCTTGGTGTGCTGAACGGTTCTTTTATTTTTGCTGCCGATTTGATGCGCGAAATGACGATTCCCTGTGAGATTTCTTTTGTAAAACTGGCATCATATCAGGGAACAACCTCAACGGGTAAGATTAAGGAGGTATTGGGCATTAATGAGGATCTCTCTGGGCGTACGGTCATTATTGTAGAGGATATCGTGGAGAGTGGTCAGACCATGAAACGTATGATAGAGTCGCTGGGTACACGTAATCCAGCATCGGTACACATCTGTACACTTTTCTTTAAGCCCGACAAACTGAAGGAAGAACTTAATCTTGACTATGTGGCTTTCCGCATCCCCGATGATTTCATTGTTGGCTACGGACTTGATTATGATCAGCAGGGGCGCGAGCTGAAAGACATCTATACTATTGTTGAAGAATAACCATAAACAAAAACATAACAAATAGGATAATGAAGAATATCGTAATTTTCGGTGCTCCAGGCTCAGGAAAGGGCACCCAGAGCGACAAGATTATTGAGAAGTACGGCTTGAATCATATTTCTACTGGCGATGTGCTACGCAGTGAGATAAAGAAAGGTACGGAACTTGGAAAAACGGCTGCCAGCTATATCGATAAGGGTAACCTGATTCCCGATGATTTGATGGTTAGCATCCTCGCAGGTGTTTATGACTCTTTTGGTGATCATAAAGGAGTGATCTTTGACGGATTCCCCCGTACCATTCCACAGGCTGAGGCTTTGAAGAAGATGCTTGACGAGCGTGGCGATAAGGTGGCTGCCATGATTGAACTTGATGTGCCAGAGGATGAACTGATGAAACGTCTGATTTTGCGTGGACAACAGAGCGGACGTGCTGATGACAATGAGGAAACCATCAAGAAGCGTCTCGTGGTGTATCACAGCCAGACGCAGCCGCTGATTGAGTGGTATAAGAAAGAGGGCCTTCACTACCATATTAATGGTTCTGGCGAGCTCGATCGTATTTTCGCAGATATCTGTAAAGTTATTGATGGAATCTAATTTCGTTGATTATGTAAAAATCTATTGCCGCTCAGGAAAGGGCGGTAAAGGGTCTATGCATCTTCGCCATGTCAAATACAATCCTAATGGCGGTCCCGATGGCGGTGATGGTGGTAAGGGTGGTAGTATCATCCTGCGTGGTAATCATAACTATTGGACACTACTCCATCTGAAGTATGAGCGCCATATCTTTGCAGAGCATGGTGGCAATGGTGGAAGAGACAAATGCCACGGAACCGATGGCAAGGATGTCTATATCGATGTGCCTTGTGGTACGGTTGTATATAATGCTGAAACGGGTAAGTATGTATGCGATGTCACCTATGATGGTCAGGAGGTGCTTCTGCTGAAAGGTGGACGCGGCGGACTTGGTAACTTCCAGTTCCGGACGGCTACGAATCAGGCGCCGCGCTATGCGCAACCAGGTGAGCCGATGCAGGAGATGACCATCATACTCGAGCTGAAACTTTTAGCCGATGTCGGACTTGTTGGGTTCCCTAATGCTGGTAAGTCGACATTGGTATCGGCACTTTCCAATGCAAAGCCCAAAATTGCTAATTATCCTTTCACCACGATGGAACCCTCTTTGGGCATCGTGGGCTATCGCGATGGCAAGTCGTTTGTGATGGCCGATATCCCGGGAATCATTGAGGGCGCTTCCGAAGGCAAAGGCCTCGGAATCAGGTTCTTGCGCCATATAGAGCGCAATTCCCTGCTATTGTTTATGGTGCCTGGTGATACCGATGATATCAAGCACGAATATGAGATATTGCTTAATGAACTGTCCCAGTTTAATCCCGATATGCTCGACAAGCATCGTGTGTTGGCAGTTACCAAGTGTGACTTGCTTGACGACGAACTTATCGAGATGCTGAAAGAGACTCTTCCCAGCGACTTGCCCGTTGTGTTTATCTCTGCTGTTACAGGCTTCGGACTTGAGGAACTGAAGGATGTACTGTGGCGCGAACTCAATGCTGAGAGCAATAAACTGGCTGTCATCACGGCCGAAGATACGTTGGTTCACCGCGATAAGGACATGAGCCGTTTCGCACAGGAATTGGCCGATGAGGGCGAGGATGAGGAAATCGAATATATTGACGAAGAGGATATCGAGGATCTCGAAGATTTCGAATATGACGATGAGCCAGAGGATATATGAGCCCAGAACTGCATTCCTATCATCTGTCTGAAAGGTTGACGGCATTTAGCACAACCCGTCATGGTGGCTATAGTAAAGATCGTTATGGCGAGTTTAACATTAACTGCTATTGTGGTGACGATACTGAGGCTATCCGTAAAAACCGCCAATCGTTGTGTAGGTTGTTATCTGTTTCCGATGATCGTTTGTTTATGCCCCATCAGGTGCATGGGGTAGGTATTTTGAAGATAACTCCAGAGTTGTTGGCATTATCTGCAGATGCCCGGCAGCAGGCTCTTGAGGGCATAGATGCCTTGATGACCGATGTGAAGGGTATCTGTATCGGTGTCTCAACAGCCGACTGCATACCTATTATTATTTATGATTCTCTGCATGCGGCAGTCTGCGTGGTTCATGCTGGCTGGCGGGGTACTGTTCAGCGTATCACCCGTGATGCTGTGCTGGCGATGGTTGAGGCTTATCGCTCAGAGCCCTCTCAGTTGCAGGCTGTCATTGGTCCCGGCATTTCCTTAGAGGCGTTCGAAGTGGGTGATGAGGTGTGGAAGCAGTTTGCCGATGCCTCTTTCCCGATGGAGCATATCAGTCGCCGGATGCTTGCAATGGGTGGTGGCTCAGAACAGAAATGGCATATCGATCTGTGGGAGTGTAACCGGCTTCAGCTCCAGTCTGTGGGCGTGCTGCCACAGCATATCCAGATGTCAGGTATCTGCACCTATAAACACTATTCCGACTTTTTCTCTGCTCGTCGACTTGGTGTCGAGTCGGGGAGAATATATACGGCAGCAATGATTAATTAAGTTACTGATTATGAGATATTTCTATCGTGTTTACACCATGCTTCTTATGGCGTTTGTGTTTGTTTCGTGTGGCTCAACAAAGTCCATGGCCGTCGATTCTAGGAACGGATGCTATCCGTTGCCTGGTGCTAAGGTGATAAGTCCTTATCATAACGATCGTGGCTCTCACCGTCATACTGGTGTCGATCTCAAGACAAAGCCCAATGATGCTATTTATGCTGTTTACGACGGGGTCGTTACGATGTCTAAATCTTATTATGGCTATGGTAACTGTATCATTATCCGTCATGATAACGGCTACGAAACGCTATATAGTCACAACTCTAAAAATTTTGTGAAAGAAGGCGACCGTGTCAAGAGTGGACAGAGGATTGCCCTGACGGGAAGAACTGGCAGGGCCACTACCGAGCATCTGCATTTCGAACTCCGTAAGAACGGAAAACCGCAGAATCCGATGAGTCTACTTGATAAATTGCAAAAAAATAGGTGATTAAGGTAAAAAATCACTTCTTTTAAACATTTATATCGATATTTTATATTATATTTGCACCCGAATAGTATGAATCGGCTTTGTCCGGGTTAATAATTAATTAAAACAACTTAACTTATGCAGAAAAGATTATTCTTTCTGGTGACACTGTTGTTGACGATGTCGTTAACAATGATGGCACAAATCACTACATCAAGTATGGCAGGAAAGGTGACACTCGACGATGCGAACGGCGAGGAGGTCATCGGTGCCACGGTCGTAGCTGTGCACGAGCCTTCAGGTACTCGTTACACGACGGTTACGAACACCTCTGGTCGTTTTTCGATCAATGGTATGCGTACAGGTGGCCCATACGAGGTGACTGTCTCTTATATCGGCTTCCAGTCGAAAGTCGTCAAGGGCGTTATCCTCCAGTTGGGTGAGACTTACAACCTGTCTGTATGGCTCTCAGAGGATGCTAATGAACTGGCTGAAGTAGTTGTCAGTGGTAGAGCTTCTAAGTTTGCTGCTGAGAAGACTGGTGCTTCTACAAACATTACCAGCGCTCAGATTACGAACATGCCTACTGTTTCGCGTAGTATTACCGATTTCACACGTCTGTCTCCTTATGGTGGAAATGGTATGAGCTTTGCTGGTGCTGATGGTCGTACTGCTAACTTTACGGTTGATGGCGCTAACTTCAACAACAACTTCGGTCTTAATGCAGGTCTGCCTGGTGGTGGTAACCCGATTTCTATCGATGCCATTGAGGAATTGCAGGTGGTAATTTCTCCGTATGATGTTCGTCAGACTAATTTTATCGGTGGTGGTGTGAATGCTATTACAAAGTCTGGTACGAATACTTTCAAAGGAACAGCCTACATTTATCACCAGAACGAGAATATGCAGGGCGATGCTGTGTATCGTGAGCAGATTCAGGGTGCACGCGAGAAGAATCAGGTTACTACCTATGGTTTCACGCTCGGTGGTCCGATTATCAAGGATAAGTTGTTCTTCTTCGTTAATGGTGAAATGGTAAAGAAACCAACGGTGGTTAACCGCTGGCAGGGTGCTGATGACGATAATCCCGCAGATCCTGAAAAATATATTTCACGCACAACGAAGGCTGACCTTCAGGCTGTTTCTGACTATGTGGCCAGCAAGTATGGTTACGGAACCGGTTCTTACACCAGCTTCCCTGCTGATGAAGATAACTACAAGATTCTTGCACGACTTGACTGGAACATTACTGACAAGCACCATTTGGCTGTGCGTTACAATTATACCAAGAACCGCTACTACAGTTCTCCTAACGCTTCTTCAATGGATGGTGGTAACCGTATGTCTGACGGGCGTATGTCGCAGTCGTCTATGTCGTTTGCCAACTCAATGTATGCGATGGAGAACAAGGTGCACTCTTTCACTTTTGATTTGAACAGCCGTTTCTCTGAGAAAGTCTCTAACCAGTTGTTGGCTACCTATTCGAAACTCGATGATGTACGCTCAACTGATTCTGGTACATTCCCCTTCATCGATATCACGAAAGGTGGTAATAACTACATGGCTCTCGGTTATGAGTTGTTCACTTGGAATAATGCCGTTCATAACACCGTTTGGAATGTCAAGGACGATGTGACTTATTATGGTGGTGCTCACAAGATTACTGGTGGTGTTAGTTTTGAGCATCAGATGGCTGATAACATGTACATGCGTAATGGTGCCGGTTACTACCGCTTTAATACCACAGACGATATGTGGGTAAACGGTGTTCTTGATCCTGCAGCTGTTTTCAATAGCACACCTGAGATTGTGGCCTTGACCTATGGTTACAATGGTGAGTCAGAACCTGCTGCCCGCGTGCAGTTCAACAAACTCGGCGTTTATCTTCAGGATGACTGGAACATTATTGACAACTTTAAGTTGACCTATGGCCTGCGTCTCGACGGATTGTTCTTCAATAATGGTGATCTGATGACTAACAAGGCTATCTATGACCTTGATTATAACGGCAATCACATCGATACTGGTAAGTGGCCAACCTCTAAGATGACCATTTCTCCGCGTATCGGTTTCACATGGGATGTCTTTGGTGACAAGTCGCTGAAAGTACGTGGCGGTACGGGTATGTTCTCAGGCCGTCTCCCTCTTGTGTTCTTCACTAACATGCCAACCAACTCTAACATGGTGCAGTATAAGGGTATCTGGAATGCGACTGGTAAGAATAGTGGTATGAAGACAGATATGTCGCAGTTTGCTGGTAATATCATGGCTGGCAACGATCTGCGCGACTATATAATCGCTCATAACCTCGGTCCTCAGACGATTAAGCCCGAGGATGGTCAGGCTGGTTCTACGATCAACGCTGTGAACCCAGATTTCAAGATGCCACAGGTATGGAAGTCTTCAATTGCGGTTGACTATCAATTGCCCGTTTCATTCCCCTTCACCGCTACGGCTGAGTTTATTTTCAACAAGACGATAAACGCTGTATGTATCTCGGACTGGAGCATTAAAGACGTTGGTGGTTTTGCTCGTCTGAATGGTGCAGATGATCGTGCACTCTATCAGGATTTCAAATATACTGATGCTAACGGTAAGCAGTTGCCTAACGCTTTTGTGCTCGACAATACAAGTAAGGGATACGGATGGTCGTTCAACGCTACGCTGACTGCGCAACCTGCAGAATGGATTAGCTTGATGGCTGCCTATACCCACACTGTTAGCAAGGAGAAGACCGGTATGCCTGGCTCTGATGCCTCTTCTGCATTCACTTACATCCCTTGCTATGAGGGTCCGAACAACGTCGGCTTGCACAACTCTCAGTATGTCACTCCTGACCGTATCGTTGCAAACGCTACGATTCACGACAAGAGCGGCAACCACTATAGTCTGATCTATGAGACCTGGCGTGGTGGCAACAATACTTCTTACATCCTGGCTAACGATATGAATGGTGATGGTTACACCTATGACGTGGTTTACATTCCAACAGACCAACAGGTGGCTAACCGCGAGTTCCGCTTCGTTTCCGAAGATGATAAGACCCGCTTCATGGACTTTGTTCACAACAACGACTACCTGAGCAGTCGTCAGGGTGAGTATGCTGAGGCTTACAGTTACTATTCACCTTGGGTACACCGCGTGGACATCAGTTATAAGCATGACTTCAAGCTCGAAATCGGCAAGACTAAGCACATGCTGCAGCTCAGCTTCGATATGAAGAACGTTCTCAATTTCTTCAACAGCAAATGGGGCGTAGCTAAGATTGCTAATCTCGATTTCAGTACCACACCGAGCAGCGGCGTTCAGTATTCTAAGATCCTGAAGTATGAAGGTGTCGATGCTGATGGTTATGCTACATTCTCTACACCTAAGGCTATCAATGGCAATTCTGAGAACTGGAAGCCATTCCACTCTCTGGGACAGTGCTGGTATGCATCTATTGGTATCAAGTATTTCTTCAATTAATAAATGACAGACAATATGAAATTCAAATATTTTCTTCCCTTGTTCGTAGCTGTCATGGCTATGCTCACGGGTTGTGCCACAGATCAGGATAGGACGTACCTCGGCGAGATCCGCTTGTCTTCTTCCTATGTAGCACTCGATAAGGCTGGTGGCTCTACGCAGATTACGCTGACTGCCTCCGACAGTTGGACGGTTGTGGCCGATGGTATCCCTTCATGGCTGACTGTTTCGCCTATGAATGGCGGTGCTGGTCAGAACTCGCTGACTTTCTCTGCAGGAGCAGCTGAGGGTCGTACGGCAACGATTAAGATCAACTGTGGTGGAAAGACTCAGGAGGTAAATGTCATCCAGGGTATTGCTACCGTATCTACTGCTACTTGTGCGCAAGTAATTGCTGGGCCTGATGCTAAGACATATCGTGTTACTGGTATGGTCACAGGTATTGGTAACACCGAATATGGTAACTGGTACTTGAACGACGGTACGGGTGAGTTGTATATTTATGGTACGCTCGATAAGAACGGAAATAATGGTAAGAACAACTCGATTGCAGCCTGGGGCCTTGAGGTTGGTGATGAGGTGACTGTTGAGGGCCCGAAGACCACATACGGAGGTGTTGTTGAACTCGTTGATGTCGCTATTGTCAAGATTACTAAGTCGCTTATCAAGGTTGATTCTCTGACCGTTGGTGGTGTGAAGACAGATCTCTCTAAGACACCAATGCCCATTGAAGGAGGTGAGGTAACTGCTCATGTTACATGTAAGGGCGATGGTATCAATGTTGATATCCCTGCTGATGCAGCCAGCTGGCTCTCTATCTCTTCTGTGAAATCGAACGCCATTACTTTCAAGGCTGCTCCAAACGTTGGCGGCGATCGTAGCACAACCATTACCTTTAAGACAAAGAGTGGTGGTAAAGAGTACACATCTCAAGTTGCTGTTGCTCAGGCTGGCGCTATCCTCGATGTGAGCATCGCTGAGTTCCTCGCTGCCGAGGTGGGTGATACTCAGTATCGCATCCAGGGTGTTGTAATGTCTCTCTATGCCAGCGACAAGCAAGGTAAGAGCTTCTATATTCGTGACTTCAGCGGTGAGACCCTCGTATATCGTACAGAGGGCTTCCTCGATGCTGGCATTGAGGTAGGCGATGTGGTTGAGGTAATCGGCAAGCGCGGTGCCTATAAGGATAGCCCACAATTGGTTAATGGTACTTGCACGCTGCTCTATGACGTGGAGGAGGTTACTATCGAGGAGTTCCTATCGAAACCTGACAACAAGAATGTATGGTACATGGTCACTGGTAAGATTAGCTCACTGCTTGGCAGCAATGGCAAGGAGAATGACTATGGCAACCTCTATATCACCGATGGTACCAATGAACTCTATGTCTATGGCACCTATCCCGGATGGGGTGCTACGGGCGATGCCCGCAAGTTCTTCATAGCTGACAACGGCATTGAGGTGGGTGACGAGATTACAATTATTGGTTATAAGGATACTTATAAGGATCTCGTTGAGCTCTGTGGCGGTGTATGCTTCTCGTTTAAGAAGGCTAACGCTGAATAATTCCTTTGTGTATAATATTCACTCCCGGTGCCGTATTGGCATCGGGAGTGCTTTTACCTAAAACTTGACAACCAGATGAAAAGACTATACCTATCCATTTTATTCCTATTGTCGATTCTGACTCTTTGGGCCCAGGATCAGCATGTTATTTATTATCAGGCTGCCGACGGAAAGAAAGGTGCGGAGTTGAAGACTGCCTTGTTTCAGATTATCAGTCCTCATGAAGTGCAGAGCTACACGCCTGGCGTATGGAATGCTATCAACAGCTATGATATCCGTTCCGATGGCAAGATATGGGAAATCTATTCTAGTATTTCGAATTTCACGCCCAAGGTCGATCAGGATAAGGGAGAAAATATTGACGAGGAGGGGTTGAAGTATAATCGTGAACACGCCATGCCCAAGAGCTGGTTCAATGAGGGCTCCGATGCCACCGATTATCCGATGTACACTGATCTCCACCATCTGTTCCCTACAGATCGTTACGTCAATACCATGCGGTCTAACTATCCTTACGGCGAGATCGACCCTTCGACTAAGCCCACAAAGCAGTCTGCAGACGGTTTCTCAAAGTTTGGCATCTGCGATCCAGCTATCGGTTACAGCGTGGTGAACGGAAAGGCTCGTGTCTTTGAACCTAACGACGAATATAAAGGTGATTTGGCCCGCGTCTATTTCTATATGGCCACCTGCTACGAGGCATACAAGACGGGAAGTGGTAAGGACCGCAGCCCGAAGGACTGGAAGAGTGATATGCTGACCTCTGACATCTATCCTTTCTTTACTGATTGGGCGCTGAAGATGCTCCTGCGCTGGGCAGAGCAAGACCCTATCAGTGAGAAAGAAATCAAGCGTAACGAGGCCATCTTCGGTATTCAGAAGAATCGTAATCCCTTTGTGGATTATCCAGGTCTTGAGCAATATATTTGGGGCAATAGTATGGACGTGGCCTTCAGCTACGACAATTACAAGCAGCCTGTCGTTACTGGTATTTCTGAATTGCATAAGATGGTGTCGCCAGAACCTGGTGCTATTTACGATCTTAAAGGTCGTCGGGTAAGTGGTGGCAATCTTCGTAAAGGAATCTACATCCGAGATGGTAAAAAGGTTGTCGTGCCATAATCCCAAATAGTCAAATCTCCAATTTTATTGAGGTGGGTATACTTTATTTCGTCAATGTTCATTCCTAAACGCTATCTGCTCTATCAGCAGAAATATGTTGCGCCCTATGTCAATGCAGCGCTTCAGGTGGTCTCTTTCTTGGCCCACTTGGCAGCTGTTGCATTAATTGTCTGTGCAACATTGGAGTTTGGCTTTGAACTGTCAGCTCAGTTGAGACATGAATTTGCCTGGCTCTATTTCTGTGTGTGGATAACGTTTCTTGTGGATCGTATAAGTCACTTGATACTCAAGAAGGGAAGTTACTGGAAGTCGGAATATAGTTTCTGGGGGTGGGGCGTCAATGCACTTTTGGCATTGACGCTATTGCCCATTATCGTTAAGGTGCTGGGGATTGATGATAGCACAGGGGTGATGAGTGTTCTGGATAATCGTTTTTTTCACCTGACTGTTCTGTTTGTCATATCCGTCATCGACCTCTCCGATGCGATGATGAGTTCTTTGGGTCGGAAGGCAAACCCTGCCTTAATGATGGCCGTCAGCTTCCTACTTGTAATTCTTGTGGGCTCTGGTCTTCTGCTGATGCCGCGCTGCATTCAACATGGGGTTCATCTGTCATGGATAAATTCATTGTTTACAGCGACTAGTGCTGTTTGTGTAACGGGCTTGGCTACGATTGATGTACCAACTACATTTACTGTATTTGGACAGATGGTTATCATGTTATTAATACAGATAGGTGGATTGGGAGTGATGACCATAACCAGTTTCTTCGCCCTTTTCTTCATGGGTAACTCTTCTATTTATAACCAGATGCTCGTGCGCGACATGGTGAGTTCTAAGTCCTTGGCTTCGCTTTGGTCAACGTTGCTTAATATTTTTGGATTTACTATCTTCATAGAACTGGCTGGAGCTATAGCAATCTTTTTTAATATTCATGGCACGATTGGCCTTTCTTTCAACCAAGAACTCTTCTTCAGTCTATTCCATTCCATATCGGCTTTCTGCAATGCAGGCTTCTCCATCTATCGTGACGGGCTGAGTGCTCCCGAGTTGATGGAGCACCACTGCTGGCTCTATATCATCGTGGCGTTACTTATTATCCTTGGTGGTATTGGATACCCAGTGCTCGTGAATTTCAAGATGGCTGTCTATAAGTATGTTGAAGGTGTATGGCTGTGGATGCATGGACGGCGCTATGTCCGCTTCAGCATTCCCAATCTATATGACATGAACACGAAGATTGTGCTTCGTACAACGGCCATCCTTATTGTCATCGGCAGTGTCTCAATAGGTCTTTTTGAGTGGAACAATGCTTTCTACGGCATGCGTTTGGAAGAAAAACTTACTCAGGCTTTTTTCAATGCTGTCAGTCCGCGAACGGCAGGCTTTATCAGCGTAGATCTTGGAAATTTGTGCATTCAGAGCATCATCATCTATACAATTTTGATGTGGATAGGAGGTGCTTCACAGTCAACGGCTGGTGGTATCAAGGTGAATGCTTTTGCTGTAAGCTTGCTCAATATCCGTGCCGTTATACGTGGCACAGACCATGTGGAGTTTGCTGGGCGCGAGTTGTCGCTCGATTCCTTGCGCAGGGCTAATGTTGCTGTCTTTGTCAGTTTCGGAGTGTTGGCGATTTTTGTTTTCGTGATGACAGTCCTTGAACCACATTTGCCTTTAAAGGCAGTCATTTTTGAATGCGTGTCGGCCTTCGGAACCGTTGGCTCTTCTCTTGGAATTACCACCCAATTGGGCGATTCTGCGAAGTTACTTCTCGTTTTGTTGATGTTTTTAGGGCGAGTAGGCTTGGTTACATTAGCCCAGGGATTACTGCATCAGTATAAGAATCATAATTATCAATTACCAAAAGACAGTATTATCATATCATGAAGTGTATAATTATAGGTTTAGGGACTTATGGCAAGGTGCTTGCTGTCGAATTTTCTGGATTCGGTCATGAGGTGATAGGTGCCGATAATGACGCCAGCCGTGTAGAACGTGTGAAGGATAGCTGTGCTGCGGTATTTCAGATTGAAGCCTGTGACGAACTGGCACTGTCGGTATTGCCGCTTAAGAAAGTTGATGTGGTCATTGTGGCTATTGGTCGTAACCTGGGCGCTTCTGTACGTGTGGTGGCCCTGCTAAAAAAGTTGGGTGTGAAACATATTTATGCACGTGCCAATGACTATGTACACAGAAACATCCTGCAGGCTTTCGATATTGATCGGGTGCTCATTCCGGAAGAACGAGCTGCACACGACTTGGTGCGCCAGATGGAACTGGGCGTAAAGACCTCGCAGTTTCGTGTCGATGGAAAATACAGTGTCTTTATGTTCTGTATCCCAAAAGTTTTTGTCGGTCATAAACTTAACGACTTGCATCTTAACGAGGAGTTCGGCCTGAAAGTCATTGCTGTAAAACAGGCGGGAAAGTCTGTCAACAACCTTGGTATCGCCTACAAAGAGTCGGCTGTGGCCGAAGGTGCGGAAGATGACATTGTCTTGCAGGCCGATGACGAATTGGTGTGCTACGGCAAAGAGTCCGACTTCAGAAAATTCTGTAGGATGCTGTAGGCTTAAGACAAAGTATCCCTCAGGTTGAGATATACCTGAGGGATTGTGATTCGTGTAGGGACACCCGGGCTCGAACCGGGGACCTCTGCAATGTGACTGCAGCGCTCTAAACCAACTGGGCTATGCCCCTAACTTTCATTAAGCGGGTGCAAAGGTAAACATTAATTTTGAATCTGCCAACGATTTCAACGTTTTTTTTCTTGATAACCACTCTTAAAATGTGCTATAACTATAATTAATCTTAACACGTGCGCGCATATTCATAATAATTTAGTAACTTTGCAGCCGATAATTTTATATTTGGAATCAATAATAAGCTAAAGATATGGCACAAGAAGATGTATTTAAAAAAATCGTGAGCCACTGTAAGGAATATGGTTTCGTGTTCCCCTCAAGTGAGATTTACGATGGTTTGGGCGCTGTTTACGACTATGGTCAGAATGGTGTAGAGTTGAAGAATAATATTAAGCAGTATTGGTGGAAGGCTATGACGATGCTGCACGAGAATATCGTGGGTATTGATTCGGCCATCTTCATGCACCCGACGATATGGAAGGCTTCTGGACACGTGGATGCCTTCAACGATCCTCTGATTGACAACCGTGACTCTAAGAAGCGCTATCGCGCTGACGTCCTGATTGAAGATCAGATTGCAAAATACGATGAGAAAATCCAGAAGGAAGTGGAAAAGGCTCGCAAGCGCTTTGGTGATAGTTTTGACGAGGCCAAGTATCTAGAGACTTCTGAGCGTGTGAAGGAGACCAAAGAGAAGCGCGATGCTTTACATGCCCGCTATGCTGCTGCTATGCAGGGACCCGACCTCGATGAACTGAAACAGATTATCCTCGATGAGGAAATCGTTGACCCCATCAGTGGCACCAAGAATTGGACCGATGTGCGTCAGTTTAACCTGATGTTCTCTACCGAGATGGGTGCTAGCGCTGATGCTTCGATGAAGATCTACCTGCGTCCGGAAACAGCCCAGGGTATCTTCGTAAACTACCTGAACGTGCAGAAGACTGGCCGTATGAAGATACCTTTTGGTATCGCCCAGATAGGTAAGGCATTCCGCAATGAGATTGTTGCCCGTCAGTTCATCTTCCGTATGCGTGAGTTTGAACAGATGGAGATGCAGTTCTTTGTACAGCCAGGCACCGAACTGGAGTGGTTCCCGAAGTGGAAGGAAACCCGTATGAGGTGGCATCAGGCACTTGGCTTTGGTGCAGAGAACTACCGTTTCCATGATCACGACAAGTTGGCTCACTATGCTAATGCTGCTACCGATATTGAGTTTAAGATGCCGTTTGGCTTCAAGGAGGTGGAGGGTATTCACTCTCGTACTAACTTTGACCTGAGCCAGCATGAGAAGTACTCTGGCAAGTCAATCAAGTACTTCGATCCTCAGACTAACGAAAGTTATACCCCGTACGTGATTGAGACTTCGATAGGTGTTGATCGTATGTTCCTTTCTATCATGTGTCATGCTTTTGAGGAGGAGAAACTGGCGAACGGCGAGACCCGCGTGGTGTTGAAGTTGCCTGCAGCGCTGGCTCCTGTGAAGTGTGCCGTGATGCCGCTGGTGAAGAAAGACGGTCTGCCTGAAAAGGCTCGCGAGATCATTGACCAGTTGAAGTTCCATTTCAACTGTCAATACGACGAGAAGGACTCTATCGGCAAGCGTTATCGTAGGCAAGATGCCATTGGTACACCATATTGCGTGACCGTGGATCACGACACGCTGACCGATGGTTGTGTAACCTTACGTTTCCGCGATACGATGGAGCAGGAGCGTGTGGCTATTAGTGAACTGAATGGTATTATCGAGGACAAGGTTAGTATCGCCAGTCTGTTGAAGAAACTTCAGTAAATGAAAGAACTCAAGTACATATTACTCGCGCTGATGATGCTGCCACTTACACTGGCAGTATCGTCGTGCAGCGAGGAGAACGAAGACGAAGACGAGTTCGTAAACTGGCAGGTACGTAACGACGAGATGCAGTCCCAGTGGGCTAATAACTCATCGCTTAAGAAGATCAAGGCCTACACAATGGACCCGAACACGGCGGGAGGCATCAGTGACTACGTCTATGTGGAGAGTCTGGATGGAACAGCGATATCTATCGAGGACGATCTTTTTATGCCTATATTTACAGATACTTGTCGTGTGGCCTATCGCGGTTATCTGATCCCTTCGAAGTCATATCCTAACGGCTATATATTTGATCAGTCGTATCTCGGTGACTTCAAGTGGACAACGGCTGCACCCTATACGGCCGTTTGCTCGAGTTTTGTCGTAGGTTTTACCACTGCACTGATGAAAATGCATGTCGGTGAACGCTGGCGCGTGTATATCCCTTATCAGTTAGCCTATGGCGGCAACTCATCCACGAGCTACCCTGCCTATAGCAACATGATATTCGACATTGCACTATTTGAGAAATGGAAGGCCAGAGATAATGTGCCGCCATTTAAGACCAGATAAGAGCAATATATTTTAACTAAAAAACCGACAGCGATGCAGAAGTATGCCGACTACATTAAACGGATTGAGATCGATTCTCTTTGGAGCGGGAAGAAACACATCGTATGGAATCTGAATCGCCAGGTAAACATCCTGAGCGGCAGTAACGGACAGGGCAAGAGCACCATTCTGAACAAGGTGGTGAAAGGCTTGTCGGCAGGCGGTGAGTTCCCCAGTCACATGCTGAAAGGTGTGAGGATTGATGTGGAACCCGAGGATGCGAAGTGGATACGTTACGATGTGATTCGCTCGCTCGATTCGCCCATGATTGAACTATCTGAGTCGGGACTGATGAATAGTCTGGCTAAGATTCGTGAGATAGCGGGACCTGTAGCCGTAAGGTCGGCGCTCGACTTCCAGATATATCATCTGCAGCGCAAATATCTTGACTATCAGGTAAATATTGGCAACCGTATTATTGCTGAATTGCAGCAGGGCAATATGGATGCTGCCCAGCACCTATCGGAGCAAAAGAAACGATTCCAGGACATCGTCGATGACCTCTTCTCGGAGACGGGCAAGAAGATCGTACGTACGGAGAACGAGATCCGTTTCTCGCAGATTGGTGAGACGTTGGTTCCCTACCAACTGTCGAGTGGCGAGAAGCAGATGCTGGCCATCCTGCTGACGGTGCTAGTGGAAGACAATCAGCCTTATGTACTCTTTATGGACGAGCCTGAGGTGTCGTTGCATATCGAGTGGCAGAAACGGTTGATTGACCTCTGTCTTGAGTTGAATCCCAACGTACAGATTATTCTGACTACTCACTCGCCAGCCGTAGTGATGAACGGCTGGGTGGATAGTGTGACGGAGGTGAGCGACATTACGGAATAATTAGTAATTGGCATCTTTAATTACTAATTATGGGGAAGAGGCTCCGTGATAATCTGAATAGTAACTACTTTGAGGCTGCCAATGCGCTGACCTCGAAGAAAGCCCGGCATAGGATTGTGGCCTATGTCGAGAGCTATGATGATATCTACTTCTGGCGTACAGTGCTCGGTGAGTTTGAAAACGACAAACGCTATTTTGAGGTGATGCTGCCGTCGAAGGTCAACCTGACGCGTGGAAAGAAATCGGTGCTAATGAACTTTCTTGAGGGAGAGCCGCTGGGCAAAGATATGATAGCATGCGTGGATGCCGATTACGACTACTTGTTGCAACGGCGTACCAGGCAGTCGGCGATGGTTCTCGACAGTCCTTATGTGTTCCACACCTATGTCTATGCCATCGAAAATTTCCAGTGTTATGCCCCTTCGCTGCATAATGTCTGCGTATCGGTGACGCTTAATGATCACCGTATCTTTGATTTCCGGACTTATTTCCAACTTTACAGTGAGGTGTTGTTCCCATTATTTGTATGGTCGATCATGCTTTATCGCAATGGCAATTATCCGCGTTTTTCGATATCTGATTTCAATCGCATCTCTGACCCGGGTGGCTTCAACATGCATCATCCGGAGCCTTCTATTAGTAACGTGCGTCGCAAGGTTAGGACGAAGATTAATGACCTGCAACGACAGTTCCCTGATGCCAAAGAAGAATATCTTGCCACGAAAGCAGACCTGCTAGCGTTGGGCGTTACACCTCAGACCACCTATTTATATATTCAGGGCCATCATCTGTTCGATACGGTGGTGTCACCGATACTCTCAAAGGTATGCAACGTCCTGCGGCAGGAGCGGCAGAACGAGATCTACCATGCCGCTGCCCACAAAACGCAGAAACATAACGAAATGTCCTGCTACGAAAATTCGTTGCAGGACATTAAGGTGATGCTAAAGAAGAACAGCGGATACATGGCGTCTGAGCAGTTCCGCCGTATTCAGGATGATATACGACAATATCTGGACAGTTACTAAACAAACGTCTCGAGAAACTTTACCGTTCCTTCTACCTTCACCTCGTCGGTCGTGGCGGGGAAGAGCACTGTGTCGCCCATACGGAACGATGTCTCTTGACTATTGCAGATCAGTTTGCCATCACCCTTGACAGCAATGAGAATGACAAAAGAGTCGAGTTCGGAGTAGTCGAGTGTCATCGGTTCGGTGAGGTCATAGACGGCTGTTGTGAAATAGGGACAACTAACTACTTGGACACCTTCGTTTTTCGTCGGCTGATAAACCGTTCGGTAGTCGGGCAACACGTTGTAGTCAATACTTTCGGCTGCCTCCTTGGTGTGAAGTTCACGATAGTTGCCGTTCTTGTCCTTGCGCTTGAAGTCGTAGATACGATAGGTTACGTCTGAGGTCTGCTGGATTTCGGCTACCATACAGCCGGCTCCGATGGCATGGATGCGGCCTGCGGGGATGAAGAATACATCTCCCTCCTGCACCTCGTAGCGGGCGAGAGCATTGGTGATGGTATCGTTTTCTACCATCTCCTTATACTGCTCGGGGGTAATCTGTTGCTTGAGGCCGTTGTAAAGTTGTGCTCCTGGTGCTGACTCCAGCGCATACCACATCTCGGTCTTGCCTCGTTCCTTGCCCTGACGATGGGCTATCTCATCGGTTGGGTGAACTTGTATTGAAAGGTCTTGGCGGGCATCAATGAACTTAATCAGCAACGGAAATTCATTACCGAAGCGCTCATAGTTTTCTTTGCCTACGAGTTGGCTTTTCATTGTGCTTGTCAGCTCGTTCAGGCTTTTGCCTTTGTCAGGACCTTCGGCCACAATGGTTTCGTTACCGTTGACACCAGAGATTTCCCAACTCTCTCCGACATGATCCATCTGGCTATCCAGATGCTTGAAGGGGATAATCTTGTCACCTCCCCAAAGCGTTTGCTTTAATAATGGTTCAAATTTGTACATGGTAGTTATATAGTCATTAGTTGTCTTTCCAGAAACTTCTTGTAAACAGTACGAGTACCGTCATGATTTCCAGACGTCCCATGAGCATCAGTGGACAGAGAATCCACTTGATATAGTCTGGCAATATTGACCACGACATCACAGGACCTATTTCTGTGCCCAGGGTTGGTCCAACGTTGCTAACACAACTGAGTGCAATAGTAATAGCATTTGTATTATCGATACCCGCAATAATCATGATGGAAGCAGAGACAATCACCATGAGGATCGTGAGTGTAAAGAAGGCGAAGAGAGCGATAAGCCTGTTTCTTGGAACGTTCTGGCCGTTGATTTTTACCGGCAGAACAGCATTGGGGTGGATGATCTGCTTAAAGTTGTTACGCACAATCTTCAGCAGCATCACGCCTCGAATACACTTGAAACCGCCACTCGTGCTGCCGGCACAGGCTCCTAAATACATCACCAGTCCGAGTATAACCCAGGTAAAGTGCGGCCACTGACCTGCATCATCGTTAAACATACCTGTCGTCGTGATGAACGATACCACTTGGAAGAGGGCACATCTGAAGGCACGCTCCAGATTGTAGTTCATATGGGTAATCAGCAGAGTCATGATGAGTAGTGTCGCGCCAATCACCACAGCAATATATAGTTTGAACTCCGAGTTTTTGAATAGCAAGTTCAGTTTCACTTTGAACACACTTAAATATAATAAGGTGAAATTGATGCCCGAGAGAAACTGGAAGATGATGGAGATATAATCGATGGTCGGCGAGTGGAAATATTCAGTGCTGAGGTTGTGGATGGCAAAGCCGCCCGTGGCAGTCGTTGTCATCGAGTAGTTCGTGGCCTCAAACAAGTTCATGCCCGCAGCCCAATATGCCAACCCGCAGGCAATGGTCAGCGATAGGTAAATACTCCAGATATATTTGGCCGTCGTTGTCAGTCGTGGGTGCATCTTTGCCTTGATAGGCCCTGTAGCCTCGGCGGCAAACACTTTCACGCTACCCGTTACGAGCGATGGCAGAATGGCGATGGTGAAGAACACAATTCCTAATCCGCCGATCCACTGCAACATAGAGCGCCAGAACAGGATGCCATGAGGCAGACATTCCACATCGTCGAGGATGCTTGCTCCTGTTGTCGTGAAACCCGAGATGGTCTCGAAATAGGCATCGACTACCCGGGGAATACTTCCATGAATAAGGAATGGGAACATTCCGAAGAATGAGAATATCAGCCAGACGGCTGTTACCAGCAGGTAAGCATCGCGTCGGTTCAGGGTGTTCTCTGCATGTCGGCCCAGCATCAGAAAGAAAACGGCACTGCCCGTTGTCAGCAGCATAGAGATTAGAAAGGCCATCTGGTCATCTTCATGGTATGAAAATGCCATGACGACACACAATGCCATGAAAAATGCCTCGATGAACAAGAGAGAGCCGATAATCTTGCTGATGATACGGAGATTTACCATATCGTAGTATTTTTGAAATATTTCTCCAGCGACTGGAGTTTGGCTTCGTGGCAGAACACCATCACGGAGTCGCCTGCCTCGATGCGGGAGTTACCGTTAACTAGCATGCCGACTCCGTTTCTCACCAGTCCGCCTATGGTCACACCGAAAGGCAGTCCCAGATCCTTGACGGGCTTTTTGGTAACCTTCGAGTCGGGCGATGCAATAAATTCTGCAACCTCGGCATCGACGAGCATCAGCGAGCGCAGGTTTTCTACGTCGGCGTCGAGTAACATCTGGAAGATATGGCTGGCGGCAATGGTCTTTTTGTTAATGATTGTACCGATGTCGAGACTCTCAGCCATGTTGACGTAGTCGAGGTTCTCTACGAGGGCTACAGTCTTTCTCACTCCGAGTTTCTTCGCTGTCAGACAAGCCAGAATATTGGTTTCTGCATTGCCCGTCAGTGCCACGAATGCCTGGGTGTGACGGATTCCTTCCTCCTCCAGCAGTCCTAGGTCACGCCCATCACCGTGAATCACCATCGCCTCTTCGCTCTCCAGCAGTTCGTTCAGCTTTTCACATCGTTTACTGCTCTTCTCGATGATCTTCACGTTCATGTAATTGGGGATGGTCAGGGCTGCTCTGACAGCCGTCTTGCCACCACCCATGATGATTACATTCTTTACGTCGGTATAATGCTCCTTCCCAACAATTTTGCGGATGTAGGGGATATACTCCTTGGTGGTCATGATATACACGAGGTCGTTGACGTGCAACTGGTCTATACCACTGGGGATGATGGTATCACCGTCGCGTTTGATGGCCACAACGTGATAAGGGTCGTCAGGACCGCAGAGGTCTTTCAACGGTTGGTTAAGAATCTCTGCCGCCTCCCTCAGTTTTATGCCAAGCAGTATGAGCGCACCGTTGTGCACATCCCATCTTTGTCTGACCCATGACATCTTCAAACCGTTGGTGATGTCGATACCTGCCAACACCTCGGGATAGATTAGTGAGTCGATACCTAAGTTCTTGAAGAACGGCTGCAGTTCGGGTGAGAGATATTCGTAGTTGTCGATACGTGCCACCGTTTTCTTCGCTCCGAGGGCATGTGCGAGGATGCATGCATTCATGTTGATGCTCTCCTCGGGGGTCACGCCAACGAAGAGGTCGGCACCCTGCACCCCGGCTTCCTTGAGCGTATTGATGCTTGTCGGTGAAGACTGGTAGGTCATTACGTCGTATTCGGTAAGCGTACCCAGACGCTCATCGTCATCATCGATAAGCACACAATCGATATGCTCTCTCGACAGCAATTTCGATAGATGAGTACCAACGGCACCTGCACCGGCAATCACTACTTTCATATTTCTTCTACTGCTTTGATGATACCATCGGCATCGATGCCAACGAGATGCTGAAGTTCACAGACTGTTCCATGCTCTACAAACTCATCGGGCAGTCCCAGTCTTACCACTTTCGGCTGGTAACCGTGATCGTTCATCCATTCGAGTACTGCAGAGCCTAGACCGCCTTTCTTTGTGCCGTTCTCCACAGTAATGACTTTCTTGAACCGGCTTCCCACCTCTTCGAGAATCTCTTCATCGATGGGTTTTAGGAAGCGCATATCATAGTGGGCCACACTAATCTTGTTGTTGAGCCGTTTGATGGCCTCTGTCGCGTTATTGCCTATAGGACCAATGGTCAGTACGGCTACGTCACTGCCTTCGTGAAGTTTGCGACCTTTTCCTATTGGTATTTCTTCCAGAGTACAGCGCCAGTCGAGTAATACACCGCCACCACGCGGGTAACGGATCACGAAAGGTCCTTTATTGGGCAATTGGGCCGTGTACATCAAACGTCTCAACTCATGCTCGTCCATCGGCGATGAGATCGTCAGGTTCGGTATCGGACGCAGGGCCGACAGGTCGAAGGCACCGTGATGCGTTGCACCGTCTTCGCCTACGAGACCTGCACGGTCAAAGCAGAACACGACATTCAGGTTAAGTAGGGCGACGTCGTGTATGATGTTGTCGAATGCTCTTTGAGCAAAGGCACTGTAGATGTTGCAGAATGGTAACAGTCCGTCTTTGGCCATACCGCCGGAGAAAGTCACGGCATGCCCCTCGGCGATACCTACGTCAAATGTTCTTTCTGGCATCTCCTTCATCATGATGTTCATCGAACATCCGGAAGGCATGGCGGGTGTTACGCCTACTATCTTCGGATTCTGCTTAGCCAGTTCCAACAGGGTATGACCGAACACATCCTGATATTTCTGAGGTTTGTTCGGATCCTTGTCCACGATACGCTCACCAGTTTCGGGGTCGAATTTCCCCGGAGCATGCCAGGTGGTCACGTCTTTCTCTGCTGGGGCATAGCCATGGCCTTTCTGGGTATGCAGATGCAACAACTTCGGACCGCTCATGTTCTTGATTTGGTTCAGTATGCGCACCAGTTCCTTCACGTTGTGCCCGTCGAACGGACCGAAGTAACGTATGTTCATACCCTCAAAGATGTTCTGCTGGTGAGAGATGGCACTCTTGATGGCGTTGGTGAAACGGATGATACCTTTCTTACGATCGTCATTGAGCATACCTTTGCCGTGCAGCCAGCGCGCAGCTTTAAAACGCAGTGCATTATACGTCTCGTTGGTGCTCAGATTCAGCAGATACTGCTTCATGCCACCCACCGATCGGTCAATTGACATGTTGTTGTCGTTCAGGATGATCAGCAGGTCGTTAGGACTCGATGATACATTGTTCAGTCCCTCAAAGGCCAGTCCGCCGCTCATCGCACCGTCGCCGATGACGGCCACCACATGTCTCTTCTTGCCCTCTCTCTTGGCTGCTACCGCCATGCCGAGAGCCGCAGAGATGGAGTTTGACGCATGTCCGCACGCAAACGTGTCGTACTCACTCTCGGTAGGAGAGGGGAAGGGCTTGATGCCACCCAGTTTGCGGTTTGTACAGAACTGTTCGCGCCGTCCTGTCAGTATCTTGTGGCCATAGGCCTGATGGCCTACATCCCACACGATACGGTCTTCGGGCGTGTTGAATACGTAATGAAGGGCCACTGTAATCTCTGCGACACCCAGGCTCGAAGCCAGATGTCCTGGGTTTACAGCCACTTCCTCTATGATGTCTTCCCTCAACTCGTCGCAGAGTTGGGGTAAGTCGTTTACATTTAACTTCCTTAAATCTTCAGGAGAATTAATCCCGTTGAGTAAAGTCAGATCTTTTTTATCCACAATATTATTAATTATGTGTGCAAAGGTACAGTAAATTTATAAAATTACAAAATATTTAGCAAAAATAATGCTGTTCGTTGAGAATAAAGAGTTGACGGCATGGGGTTCGAATTGAAATTTTTGCAAACACTACAATAAATTATCGTTAAATATTTGCAGGTTACATAAAAACTTCATATTTTTGCAAAAAGTTAAATAGACCGTTGCCTAAAACATGAAGTATATTTCCTTGCCGACTTCAGAAGTCCGTCGCCTGTCGTTTTATCTGGCGATGGAGGAATTCGTGGCCCGACATATCGATGAGCCCGACTGCTTCTTTATGTGGCAAGTGGAGCCGAGCGTGATTTTCGGGCGTAATCAGGTGCTGGAAGATGAGGTGAATGTGGCCTATTGCCGTGAGCACGGCATCAAACTCTACCGACGGAAGAGTGGAGGTGGTTGCGTGTATGCGGATATGGACAATCTGATGCTGTCGTATGTCACGTCGGAAGATCATGTGAACTTCGCCTTCAATCGTTTTATCAATATGGTGTTGTTGGTGCTGCGGAAATTGGGCATTGCTGCTACTGGCACGGCTCACAACGACGTGATGATAGATGATCGCAAGGTCTGTGGTACGGCATGTTATCATCTGGAAGGCAGGAGTATTGTGCATAGTACGATGCTCTACGATACCAACATGGAACATATGCTGAACGCCATCACGCCTGGACCAGAAAAACTTGCGCAGAAGGGCATCCAAAGTGTGCGCCAACGTATCACCCTGCTAAAGGATTATACGACTCTTGAATGTGTCGATGACCTGAAGTCGATGGTCCGTTCGACGTTGTGCGATGGCGAACGTCTGCTTACTGCCGACGAGGTGGCTGCTATAGAAACCATCGAGGCCACTTATCTGAAAGAGGAATTTATTCATTTATTATAACATCAATCTATGGGAATTAGACAAGAATTAGAAAAGAAAGAGAAACGTACATGCTTGTACGACAAACATTTGTCGCTGGGTGCCACGATGGTGTCGTTTGGAGGCTTTGATATGCCTTTGCTGTATCAGAATGGCGGTATCGCTCCTGAGCACATGGCCGTTCGTGAACATGTAGGACTGTTCGATGTCTCTCACATGGGTGAAGTCACGGTGAAGGGTCCAGATGCGGAGCGCTATGTGCAGCATATATTTACCAACGATGTGGCTGGTGCCCCTGTGGGCAAGATCTATTATGGAATGATGTGCTACGAGAACGGTGGAACCGTCGATGACCTGCTGGTGTATAAGTTGGGCGAGAATAATTTCTTCCTCGTCATTAATGCGGCGAACATCGACAAAGACTGGGCTTGGATGCAGCAGCACGCTGTTGGCTTCGACATCGATCTGCAGAACCGCTCCGACTATTACGGTCAGATAGCCGTTCAGGGACCAGAAGCTGAACATGTCGTCGAGACCGTGTTAGGGCTACCCTGCAGCGAATTGAATTTCTATACCGTGAAGACCATCCTCTCACCTTTTGCCTCTGACCAATCACCTCTTGAGATTCTCATCTCGCGTACTGGTTATACTGGTGAGGATGGTTTTGAGATCTATGCCTCACATGACTATATCCGCGAGTGTTGGGATAAACTGATCGCAGCAGGGGTGCAGGCTTGCGGACTGGGTTGCCGCGATACGCTACGTTTCGAGGTAGGACTGCCGCTTTATGGCGATGAACTGTCAGAAGACATAACCCCCATCATGGCTGGTCTCGGCATGTTCGTGAAACTCGACAAGGCTGAGTTCATCGGTAAGGAAGCCCTCGCTAAGCAGAAAGCGGAGGGACCTGCCAAGAAACTCGTTGGTATCGAACTTGCTGATAAGGCGATTCCGCGCCACGGCTATGAAGTCTTGAATATGGAGGGCGAGACGATTGGCGAGGTTACAACAGGCTATCGCACAATCTCGACCGACAAGAGTGTATGTATGGCACTGGTTGATGCTCAGTATGCCAAACTTGATACCGAGGTACAGATCCAGATCCGTAAGAAAGTATTCCCCGGCAAGGTCGTAAAGAGACAATTCTACAATAAGAGTTATAAAAAATAAAACTATAAAAATTATGACAAAAGTAAAGGAAGGACTCTACTACTCAGAGTCACACGAATATGTAAGAGTAGAAGGTAATGTGGGTTTCGTAGGTATCACCGACTATGCGCAGAATGCGTTGGGTACAGTGGTGTATGTGGATATGCCCGATGTCGATGACGAGGTCGTGGCTGGTGAGGAGTTTGGCGCCGTTGAGAGCACCAAGGCTGCTTCTGACCTCATCTCACCCGTTAGCGGCACAGTCATCGAGGTCAACGAGGTCCTCGACGACCAGCCCGAACTCATCAATGAGGATGCCTTCGAGAATTGGATCATTAAGGTGGAACTCAGCGATAAAACCGATCTCGATAACCTGATGGACGCTGCCGCTTACTCCAAGTTCTGCGAGAAATAATGTTCAATGTTCAATGATCAATATTCAATGAATTATAAATATTTCCCGCACACAGACGACGACTTGAAAGCGATGCTGGCAAAGGTGGGCATGATGGGGCTCGACGAACTCTATGCCCAGATACCTGAGAGCATCCGTTTCAAGGGCGACTACGAGTTGCCCAGAGCCGCCAGTGAACTCGAGGTGCGTCAGGTCTTTGAGAAACTGGGCTCTGAGAACAAACAACTCACCTGCTTTGCCGGTATGGGCGTTTACGACCACTACACCCCCTCGGTCATTCCTAATCTCTTGCAGCGTTCGGAGTTTCTTACATCTTACACCCCGTATCAGGCCGAAATCTCACAAGGCACGCTCCACTATATCTTCGAGTATCAGAGTATGATGGCCGAACTGACGGGCATGGACATCTCTAATGCCTCGATGTACGATGGAACGACCGCTTGTGCCGAGGCTATGATGATGGCGGTTGCCGCTGGTAAGAAACAGAATAAGGTGCTGGTGTCAGATGGTATCAATCCCAACACCTTCAACGTGCTCAAGACCTATGCCTTGCATCAGGGAATCGACCTTGTCGTGCTGCCTGTCAAAGACGGTACGACGAGTCTCGACGAGGTGAAAGCCCGTCTCGCAGAGGGTGGGGTGGCTGGCGTCATCGTCCAACAGCCCAACGTCTATGGTATCGTAGAGGACTTCACGGGCTTCGCTGAGGCCTGCCATGAGCAGAAGTCACTCTTCGTCATCGATAGTGTAGCAGCCGATCTCGCGGTGCTGAAGACACCAGGCGAGTGGGGTGCCGATATCGCTGTGGGCGATGGGCAGAGTCTGGGCATTCCAATGCAGTTCGGTGGCCCTTATGTGGGTTATATGTGCTGCACCGAGAAACTCATCCGTAAGATGCCTGGTCGTATCGTCGGCATGACGAAGGATAATCGTGGTCAACGTGCCTTTGTCTTGACGTTGCAGGCCCGCGAGCAGCATATCCGCCGACAGAAGGCTACTTCTAACATTTGTTCCAATCAGTCGCTGATGGCGCTTTTCGTCACGATTTATATGTCGTTGATGGGCAAGCAGGGCTTGAAAGAGGCTGCCCGACTGTCTTATGCCGGTGCCCATTATCTCCTCGACGGATTATTGAAGACAGGGCGTTTCTCGCTCGTTTATGACAAACCTTTCTTCAATGAGTTCTATGTCAAGTACGATGGTGATGCCGATACGCTCTATCAGCGTTTTATCGAGGCTGGCATCCTGGGCGGTGTCCGCGTAGATGAAGGCATACTCTTCGCAGTCACCGAGAAGCGTACGAAGGAAGAAATTGATAACCTTGTAAAGATTGCAGCCTTATGAATAATCGGTTATATGGTCATCTGATCTTCGAACTCTCGAAGGATGGGCGTAAGGGCTATAGCCTGCCTCAGAGTAATTTTGGTGATTACGAAATTCCTCAGGAACTCTGTCGCAAGGACGATGCTGCATTGCCCGAGTGCGACGAACTGACGGTGGTGCGCCATTATACGAATCTCTCGAATAATAACTTCGGTGTCGATACAGGGTTTTATCCTCTTGGCTCCTGTACGATGAAATATAATCCGAAGATTAACGAGGAGATGGCTGCGCTGCCACAGTTTCAAAATCTGCATCCCCTGCAGCCGTCATATACAGTAACGGGTGCGAGGGCACTTGTCATCTTGTTGGAGAAGTCGCTCTGTGCACTCACTGGCCTGGCTCATTTCACCTTTAAACCCTATGCTGGTGCCCATGGCGAACTCACCGGTCTGATGACCATCGATAATTATCACCGTTCGCGTGGTGATATGGCTCGCAAGAAGGTCATTGTGCCCGATTCTGCCCACGGCACGAATCCTGCCTCTGCAGCTGTCTGCGGACTAGAGATTATCGAGGTCAGGTCGAAAGCCGATGGAACCGTCGATATCGACGACCTGAAGCGTATTGTTGCCGAGCAGGGAGCTGAAATCTCTGCGATGATGATGACCAATCCTAATACGCTCGGCCTTTTCGAAACGAGCATCCCTGAAATAGCCCATCTGATTCACGATTGTGGTGGACTGATGTATTACGATGGTGCCAATCTGAACCCGATGCTCGGTGCCAGCCGGCCGGGTGATATGGGCTTCGATGTGATGCACATCAATCTGCACAAGACGTTCTCAACGCCTCACGGCGGTGGCGGTCCTGGTAGTGGTCCGGTCGGTGTTCGCGAGGGACTGCAGCAGTTCTTCCCATTCGTGTCGCCTTATCAAGGCAATTATGCCGTGATGATGCGCGCTTATGCCTACATCCTCTCGTTAGGTCGGGAGCAGTTGAAACTGGTGGGTCCGCTCGCTACGCTCAATGCCAACTACATCAAGGAGTCGTTGAAAGATGTTTATGAACTGCCGATCGATACCACATGTTGTCATGAGTTCGTCTTTGATGGTCTGAAGGATAAATCTACTGGCGTTACCACGATGGATGTGGCCAAACGCCTGCTCGATTATGGCTATCATGCCCCAACGATTTACTTCCCGTTGCTGTTCCATGAGTCACTGATGATAGAACCTACGGAAAATGAATCCAAGGAGACGCTTGATGGCTTCATCGCTGTGATGCGCCAGATAGCCGAGGAGGCAAAGACTGATCCCGATCTTGTGAAGTCGGCACCTCACGACACGCCCATCGGCCGTGTCGATGATGTCCTCGCAGCAAAACATCCTATCACCACTTATAAACAGATGCTCAATGACAACAACTGATCTCATTATCATCGGCGCGGGACCTGGTGGTTACCGCGCCGCTGAATATGCCGCCAAGCAAGGCCTGAAGGTCGTTATCTTCGAAGGCGCTGATGTCGGAGGCACCTGTCTGAATGTAGGTTGTATCCCCACGAAGACGTATGTCCACGCTGCTTCTTTCACTGAGGCTCGTCAGCGTATGGGTGAGGTCGTGCCCCAACTCCGTGCTGGCGTGGAGGGCATCCTCTCGCATCCGAACATCACGCTGGTTCCTGAGAAAGGGGTGTTTGTGGATGCTCATATAGTTGGCGACTACACTGCCCCACATATCATCATTGCTACCGGTTCCGAAACGAAGTGGCTGCCCATCGAGG
>JAEEGF012249754.1_pt1 | contig 65722 bp, 60 predicted proteins | sample 9134171 | NCBI WGS metagenome assembly JAEEGF01 (sample SAMN16246542, study PRJNA631951) | gut metagenome | biome: gut microbiome; feature: rumen; material: AP-attached | host: Bos | place: Iran: Karaj | collected 2018-10 | reverse complement strand
ATATCTTCATCCAAGACATATGGGATTGGCAACGCATGCAGGAATTATAATAGATAAGCCTAGTATAGGAGTTGCAAAAAGTTATTATAAAATAAATGGTGTTGATTATAAGATGCCAGAAAAATCAGAAAAAACATATACAGATATTATTATTGGAAATGAAGTTTATGGAAGAGCACTAAGAACTAAAGATGACGTCAAGCCAATATTTATATCTATAGGCAATAAAATAGATTTGGATACTGCAACAATTATGACAATAAATATGATAGATGAAAATAGTAGAATTCCAATTCCAACAAGGTTGGCGGATTTGATGACTCATAAAATGCGAAAAAAACATATATTATTATGACTGGCATGGAACGGGTTATATAATACTAAACCCTGAAACTGGTGAAGCGGCATATATGAATAGCGGCGGATTATGCGGTGGTGAATCCTCAAAAGATTTAGCAATGGCACTATTCACAATTATAGTAGCGGTTGCTGCAGTGCTTTCAGTTATGGTATTTGCATATTTCGCATGGAGCGCAATTGCAGCATTGTATGGGGATGATGCTTTTAATGCATTAAAATCTAGAAAATCACTTGATATTGTTAAATATGATTGTTTGGGCGGAAAACAATATCGAGATAGTCTGCTTGATGATGTTGAAGCAGGAAAATGATTATTATGAAATAATAGAAAAGATGCGTGAAGATTCAATAATAAAAGGCAAGACCGTAGTAATAAAAGCTTTAACACTTGAAAAAATGAAGGAATTGATATAGCCGTATAATCAAAGTTACTACTTAATCTTATATGACAAAATATCAAATAATTAAAAATCGCAGAGTTGCATATCGGAAAGATATGCAGTCCTGCGATTTTTTGTTATATGAAGTCATTCCGGTATTATCCACAAACTATCCTTTAGAATGGCTCACTCAAATTTACTTTTTAATTATTTGAAAGGTATTCTTTATTAATAGCAATAACTTTGTCCATCATTTCTTTTCCGGGACCGCCAAGTGTGAGTCTCTTTTCTACACATGTCTTTAAGCTGATTGCCTCGTAAATGTCCTCTTCAAATACAGGGCTGATGGCTTTGAATTCATCAAGTGTCATATCGTCAAGAGAGATACCTTTGCTCTCGCAGAACAGAACGAGCTGGCCAACAATACCGTGTGCATCTCTAAATGCAACTCCGTGATTAACAAGATAATCAGCAGCGTCTGTTGCGTTTGTGAATCCGTTCTTTGCACTTGATTCCATATTATCTTTGTTGAATGTCATTGTATCAATCATTCCTGTGAATAATGCAATACAGCCTTTAGTTGTGTCGATAGCGTCAAATGTAAATTCTTTATCTTCCTGCATATCTTTGTTGTATGCAAGCGGAAGTCCTTTCATGGTGGTGAGGATAGAAGTGAGCGCTCCGTACACACGACCTGTCTTTCCACGTACTAGTTCAGCAATGTCAGGATTTTTCTTCTGAGGCATAATACTTGAACCTGTGCTGTAAGAATCGTCAATATTTACGAATCTGTATTCATTTGAGTTCCAAATAATGATTTCCTCACAGAATCTGCTAAGGTGCATCATGATTGTAGAAAGTGCAGACATAAGCTCGATAATGTAGTCTCTGTCTGATACTGAATCCATACTGTTAAGTGTAGCTCCTGCAAAATCAAGAAGAGAAGCTGTATACTCTCTGTCCAATGGATATGTGGTTCCTGCTAAGGCACCTGATCCGATAGGAGAGTAGTTCATTCTGTTGTAAATATCTGTAAGACGGCTTCTGTCTCTTTTAAACATCTCAAAGTATGCACCAAAGTGGTGAGCTAATGTAACAGGCTGAGCTTTCTGTAAGTGTGTGAAGCCAGGCATATAAGTCTCTGTGTTTTCTTCCATAACTTTGATAAGAGAAGAAAGAAGTGTTTTGAGAAGGTCATTTAATTCAACAACCTCATCTCTTACGTAAAGTTTCATATCAAGAGCAACCTGATCGTTACGGCTTCTTCCGGTATGAAGTTTCTTTCCCGGTTCGCCGATTCTGTCGATAAGATGTGCTTCAACAAAACTGTGAATATCTTCATGTTCATTTGTAAACTCTAAAGTTCCGTTTTCGATATCAGCAAGAATACTATTGAGGCCACCTATTATAGCCTCTTTGTCAGCGTCAGTGATAATGTTCTGTTTTGCAAGCATAGTAACGTGAGCAATACTTCCTCTGATATCCTGTTTATAAAATTTCTGATCAAATGATAATGATGCATTAAAATTATGCACTAACTGGTTTGTTTCTTTGGTGAAACGTCCGCCCCATAATTTCATATGTATGTACTTCCTTTTTTTATTATTGTGAGCGTAAAATCATTCAAAATAATAGTTGATAAGCTGAATGTTTACACACAAAAAAAGTATAGCATTATATGGGAGGTTTTTCAAATAGTTACTAAAAATATATAATTATCGTAAAAGAGAGACTTCTGTACTTGAAAATAGAATTAACCAAGATTATAATCTAGAAGATGTAATGAAATTATTATTTGTTGAATAATAAACCGTTCTCAAAAAAATGAATAATTTATTTTAGAAAAGATAATTGTTGAGAGGTAAGAATGAAGATTTATATGGCTCCCCTTGAGGGCATCACAGGATATATTTACAGAAACGCATACGAAGAGATTTTTGGAAAATGCATCGATAAATACTTTGCGCCTTTCATTGTGCCAAGTGATAACAAGAGGCTCGCCGGCAAGGAAATTAGAGATATAATTCCGGAAAATAATTATATTGAAAATATGTATATTGTACCACAGATTCTGACAAATAATGCAACTCATTTTTTGAAAGCGGCTACCCAGTTAAAAGACATGGGATATAGTGAGATTAATTTTAATGCCGGATGCCCTTCAGGTACGGTTGTTAATAAGAACAGAGGTGCAGGGTTCTTAAAAGATCCTATTCATATGAAAAGATTTTTTGATGAAGTGTTTGATGGTGCAGAGAAACTTGGAGTTAAAGTGTCTGTAAAAACCAGAATAGGATTTGAATCTCCACTTGAGTTTGAGGATATTTTGAAAGTGTATAATCAGTTTCCTTTTGAGGAAATAATAATTCATCCAAGAACCGGAAAGCAGATGTATAAAGGAATTCCGGACATGGAACAATTTGAATATACATTTGATAGCATAAATGTTCCGATTTGTTACAATGGTGATATCAACAGCGTTTATGATTACAGTAATATCATTAGTAATTTCAGCGTTAAGGCTGTGATGATTGGAAGAGGAATAATCAGAAATCCAATGCTTCCGGAGCAGATTGTGTATGGTTGTGATATAGATTATGACAGAATCAGAAAGTTTCACGATGACTACTACCATAAATATTGCGAGGTTATAAGTGGTGATACACATATTTTGTTCAAAATGAGAGAAGTGTGGATTTATATGTCGGGGATTTTCGAAAATCCTCACAAGTGTCTTAAAATGGTTAGAAAAGCTCAGAGTTTGAAAGCTTACGATGAGGCAGTTGATAGAATATTTTCAGGTGCACGATTATGAAAAATAGAAAAAATAATTTGAAAGCAAGAAGAAATAACCGGATATGGAATAAGATAGGAATGAAGTATGATGGAATCTGTCCTGTTTGTGGAGGAAATGACTTGATTCATATTTACAGACATGATGCGAGGGCGTGTATTAGTTGTAATATATGGCTTGAACCAAAATGTGGAGGAGAAGATTGTGATTGTCCATTCTGTAAAGACAGACCTGACACACCATATGAAGTGTATTGGCTAGAAAAAGAAATTCCATCGGATGCATTGGAGGTAAAAAGGTGGAGACAGGATAATTATATGCATAAAGTAGACGGGAAGATAAAACATATTAAAAGATACAAAAATGATAAAGAATAAAGATAAAGAAAAAGAAAAAGAAGCAGCCGTTTTGTGAGTGGTTTATTAATAATCACAAACAAATAGACTGCTTTTTTATAGAATTATCTTGTTTTATTTATTTTGTTTTATTTATTTTGTTTTATTTTATTTAACTTCTTCAATTCCTGTTATATCAGGCGAAATTGCCATTGAATAATTGGTATGATAAATTACAAATCCCGGCATGGCACCGGCAACTTTTTTGACATTCTTTCTCATGGTGTAGTCGATTTCAACTTTTTCCTGGCCGCTTCCTTTGGAAAAATGAGCGGCAAGGCGGGCTGCTTCTTCGAATACGATATCCGGAAGTTCATCGCCGTTAGTTTTAACAATGACGTGTGAGCCGGGGAAAGCCTTTGAGTGGAACCACCAGTCGCCTCCATTTGCTACCTTAAATGTGAGTTCTTCGTTTTGGATATTGTTTTTGCCCACATACATGTGGTAGCCTCCGGTTGAAATGAAGTGAAGAGGTTTGCTCTTAAAACGTTCTTTCTTGTTAGTTGAACGTTTCTTGATGTAACCGGTCTGTACTAATTCGTTTTTGATTTCCTTGAGGTCTGTTTCATTTTGTGCAATATCCAGAGAAACGCTAATTGTTTCAAGATAATCGATTGATGCTTTTGTCTCTAGAACAATAGAGGAGAGGGCATCTCCTGTTCTTTTGAGTTTGGCATATTTATCAAAATACTTCTTTGCATTTTCTATAGGAGTGAGAGTTGGATCCAAAGGGATTTTAACCGTCTCACCGGTGTAAAAGTTTTCGCATTCGCATTCTTTAGAACCTGCTTCAACAGAATAACCGTAAGTTGTAAGCAGTTCTCCGTAAACTTTATATTTGTCCTTTTTTTCTGTGTCTTTCAATTGCTTGAGCTGAAGGGCATATTTTTTATTGTCCTTCTCAAGAGCAGTGTTGACGATACGTCTTAAATCAAAGGACTTCTGCTTGATACGGGTAGACTCGTTTTTCTTCTTATAAAAAGATTCAAGCAACTCACTCATACTGTCAAAGGAAATTTCGTTGCAGTCTGCGTAACAAAGTAGAGGAAAAGCATTGAACTCAACATATGAGCCATCCTTTTCGTAAATAACAGGAGAGAACTCTCCTGACTTAACAATGGCAATAATCTTTGCAAAATTGCTCCAGATTAAATCCTTTGCACCGTCATCGATAACAGTGGCAGGAAGTGAGGAGTCAACATTGGCTCTGTAACAAATCTCTTCGGCAACAACAGGACTGATACCTGTAAGTGAAGTGTAGATGGCTTTGGATAAATTGCATGCCTTAGAATATACAACTGTATCAAAAGCAGTCCTGTCAACAGTCAGTGGGTTTTCTTTATTCATTGTATCCGGAATAAAATATTCTCTACCGGGAAGAACCTGTCTGACTGAACTCATCACAGAGGAAATATGTTTAATACTGTCCACTATCATATTTTTGTCATCACAGAAAATGATATTACTGTGTTTACCCATAAGTTCTATAATAAGGTGCTTAATACACACATCACCCATCTCATCTAAATGCTGTAATTCAAAATCGATAATTCTCTCAAGTCCCGGCTGCGTAATAGAAACAATGCGACCGCTGTTGATATGCTTTCTCAAAAGCATACAAAAATTAGGTGCAGTCAGAGGACTTGGTTTGGATGATTCTGTGAAATAGACAAGTGGAAGAGATGCATTTACAGATAATAACATCTTATATTGTGATTTGTTTGCCTTAAATGTAATCATGAGCTCATCCGGTTCGGTCTGAGCTATTTTATATATACGACCTTCGTCTAATGTTTTATTAAATTCGCTTATTAAACTGCTGACAGTAATTCCGTCAAATGCCATAATGATATATCCTTTCTGTTTTTTATAATAATAAAGTGTATAGCTATGTTAATTGAATAGTTAATAGCAATAATTAATATAAATAACAATAGAATTGTATTATTTATTATATCATTAGTCAATTATCCTGTTACTATCAATTAGCCAAATTCGTTTTGTCGTCAAATAGAAATTTTGCTATCTTGACGGTGCTTTATAAATGAATTATAATAAATTGATAATTTGTGTTCATAAGCTGATTACGAATACAGGTTGTCATTGGTTTTTAGCAACTCAAACGAATATAGCATTTTATTAAATACCAGGGGTGAATTAATGATAAACAGTATGACAGGTTTTGGCAGATGTGAAGTGTCAAAAGATGGCAAAAAGGTTACTGTGGAGATGAAATCAGTCAACCACAGATACCTTGAACTGAACATCAAGATGCCAAAGAAGTTTAATTTTATAGAGAGTGACATAAGAAACAAAGTAAAGCAGTATCTCGAGAGAGGAAAGGTTGATATCTTTGTTTCATATGAGAATCTCACAGAAGGAGATGTCAGTCTCAAATATAACAAAGCTCTTGCAAAAGAATATTATGAATTGTATAAGACTATCGGAACAGAGTTTGATGTTGAACTCAAGCTCGACAGCAACGTTATTGCAAGAAGTCCTGAAGTTATTATTATGGAAGAGCAGAATGAGGACGAAGAGACTCTGACGGAATTGCTGCTTACGGCAATTCAGGGTGCTTGTGAGAAGATGGTTGAAACCCGTAATAAGGAAGGAGAACATCTCAAACAGGATTTGCTTGGTAAACTGAATGAGATTCTTGAGATTGTTGATTTCTTAAAAGAGAGATCGCCTCAGATTATTCAGGAATACCGCGAAAAGATCACTTCAAAGATAGAAGAACTTCTTGACAACACTCAGATTGATGAGTCGAGAATTGCACAGGAAGTTATTATTTTTGCCGATAAGATATGTATAGATGAAGAGATTGTAAGACTTGAAAGTCATGTGAAGGCTATGAGAGATTCTCTTAGTGCCGGTGGTGCAGTGGGTAGAAAGCTTGACTTTATTGCCCAGGAGATGAACAGAGAGGCTAACACAACTTTATCAAAGACAACAGATGTGGAGATCTCTAATAGAGCAATTAAGTTAAAGACAGACATCGAGAAGGTCAGAGAACAGATTCAGAATATAGAATAATATTTCAGAATCGCAATTGGATTCAGATATTTAATTATATTACGTAATCACAATTATATTCTTTTGATAAATGATATTAGGAGGCAGATCATGAGTAAAGGTCAGTTAGTGATTATTTCAGGATTTTCCGGAGTTGGAAAAGGAACAGTGGTTAAGAAGATTATTGAAAAATATGACGATTGCGTTGTTTCAGTTTCAGCAACAACAAGGGACCCAAGACCGGGTGAAAAAGAAGGTGTTCACTACTTTTATAAGACGCGTGAAGAATTTAAGCAGATGATTGAGGATGATAAGTTTTTGGAATATGCAGAATTTGTAGGAAACTTATATGGAACACCTAAAGATTTTGTTGAGAAAAGTATCGAAGAAGGAAAGAATGTAATTTTGGAAATCGAAGTTCAGGGCACTTTAAAGGTAAAAGAAGAAGCCCCGGACGCAAAACTTATTTTTGTTTTACCACCAAGTGCTGAAGCACTCAAAGACAGACTTGTAGGCAGGGGCTCTGAATCTACAGAGGTAATAAGACAGAGACTTTTAAGAGCTGCTGAAGAGACTGAGTTCATGGATTATTATGATTATTATGTTGTTAACGGTGTTGTTGAGGATTGTGCAAAAGACATCAAAGACATTATCGATGACAACTTTAATAATAAGCTTGATGAGAGCTTTATAAAAAAAATAAAAGAAGATATTAAGGCATTTTCGAAAGGAGTTTAAAGATATGTTACATCCATCATATACAGATTTAATGGCAGTAGTTAACAGCGATGTTGAAGAGGGAGAACAGCCGGTAGTACAGAGCAGATACTCAATCGTTATGGCTACATCAAAAAGAGCACGTCAGATTATTGCAGGAGATGAACCAATGGTTAGAGGCAATGATAAGAAGCCTTTGTCAACAGCAGTTGAAGAGTTATACCAGGGTGAACTTAAGATAATCGGCGATGAGGACGATGAAGAATAATTAGTGAATTAGAGGGGTTGTCTTAGACGCCCCTTTTATTGTTTTGTTATTTTCACTTAGAGGGAAAGGATTTTTAGATGAAGATTTTATTTGTGTCACTTGGCTGCGATAAGAATCTTGTGGATTCTGAGCACATGCTTGGCATATTGAGAGAAAAAGGTTATGAATTTACAGATGATGAATACGAAGCAGAGATAATTGTTGTAAATACATGCTGCTTTATAGGTGATGCAAAAGAAGAGAGCATCAATACTCTCATTGAAATGGGAGGCCGAAAGAAAGACGGCAAATGTAAAGCGCTGATTGCCTGTGGATGCCTTGCACAAAGATATGCAAAAGAAATCAGAAGTGATATACCTGAAGTCGATGTGATTGTCGGAACAACGGCAATTGAAAAAATAGTTGATGCTGTTGAACAGTTCAACGACAAAAAAGATTATCTTATGGATATTGACGTTTTGTCTGCAGCTGATGCTCCGAGAATAGTTTCAACAGGAGGTCATTTCAGTTATTTGAAGATTGCGGAAGGCTGTGATAAACACTGTTCTTATTGTATTATTCCAAAGGTGAGAGGTAATTTCAGAAGTGTTCCTATGGAGAATCTTCTAAAAGAAGCAAAGAAACTAGCAGATAGCGGAGTTAAGGAACTGATTCTTGTGGCTCAGGAAACAACAATGTATGGAACGGATATCTATGGAGAGAAGACTCTTCACAAGTTGCTTGAAGAGTTGTGTAAGATTGATGGTCTTGTATGGATTAGAGTTCTCTATTGTTATCCGGAAGAAATATACGATGAACTTCTTGAGGTGATGGCGAGGGAAAATAAAATATGTAAATATATTGATATTCCAATTCAGCATGCAAGTGACAGAATCTTAAAGAGGATGGGAAGAAGAACAACTAACAGTGACTTGAGAAAAGTTGTTATGAAACTCAGAGAGAAGGTTCCGGGAATAATAATAAGGACAACTTTGATTTCGGGATTCCCGGGCGAAACTGCTGAGGATCATGAAGAAGTAATGAAGTTTGTTGACGAGATGGAATTTGACAGACTGGGAGTTTTCACTTATTCTCAGGAGGAAAATACGCCGGCAGCGTCTTTCCCGGATCAGGTTGATGAACAGATAAAAGAAGACAGAAAATATGAGATTATGGAATTACAGTCGGAAATTGTTGCTGATAAGGTAAATGAACTGATTGGAAAAGAATTTCTTGCAATTATCGAAGGAAAAATTCCGGATGAGAACGCATACATGGCAAGAACCTACATGGATATCCCGGGAGTCGACAGCAATGTGTTTGTTATGACTGATGAACAACTTATGACTGGTGATTTTGTAAAAACAAGAATTACAGGAGCTCTCGAGTATGATCTTGTTGGAGAGTTAGTGTAGTGTTATAACTCTTTTATTGCATGCTGATAACATAATAAAATCTATATAACTATAATGAAAGGAAAATGCGAAAGCGTTGCAGGTGATGAATAATGGATATGAATTTGCCTAATAAGCTGACAGTGTTCAGAGTTATTTTAATACCGTTTTTTGTAATAGTAATGTTGGTTATGCCATTTGGAAACATTTCCAAATTTGTGGCAGTGGGTATTTTTATTGTGGCGAGTATCACAGATTTTTTTGATGGATATCTTGCCAGAAAAAATAATCTTGTTTCAAATTTCGGGAAGTTTATGGATCCACTTGCAGATAAATTGCTTGTAGGGGCAGCTATGATTTGTCTTTGTGATGTGACTGGAATTTTGCCGGTTGCAGGAAAGATACCGGGATGGATAGTTATTATCATAATTAGCAGAGAATATTTCATAAGTGGATTTAGAACTATAGCAGCAGATCAGGGATTAGTCCTTGCTGCAGGCTGGTGGGGAAAGGTTAAGACGGTGTGTCAGATGTTTATGATAATCTTTCTTATCATCGACCTTGATTTTACATTATTTAAATACGCAGAGATTCTATTAGTATGGCTTTCATTGTTCTTTACTGTATTTTCAATGATTGATTATGTGGCAAAGAACGGAAATGTACTAAAGGATGAAGTTAAATAAAGAATGTTTAATTGAAGAAGGCTTAAATTAAGAATTGAGTTATTCTGTATAATCATAAGTAACTTAATTAAATTAAGTTTTTACCGTATTTTATTTAATATTATTAAAAATCTATTGATAAAAACTTACAATTATTATATTATTCTTAATGCTACGCTAAAAAATGGCATGGAAATAACAATTTTTGAAGAATTGCTATAAGATTTCAGCAATTTACAAACATATTTAAGGAGGAAATTATGTCAAAGTATTGTGAAATGGAAAAAGAAACCTTAAAGGATATGCTTGTTGAATTAAAAGCAGAGTATGCAAAGATTAAGGAAGCAGGTCTTAATCTTGATATGTCAAGAGGAAAGCCGGGTCCTGATCAGCTTGCTATCTCAGCAGGTATCATGGACGCATTGACTTCAGAGGATGAGCTTAAGTCAGAAACAGGTCTTGATTGCAGAAACTACGGAGAACTTTGTGGAATTATGGAAGCAAGAAGACTTATGAGTGAGGTTATGGGCGTTCCAACTGAAAATGTTATTGTTTATGGCAATTCAAGTTTAAATATTATGTATGATACTATCTCACGTTCATTTACACATGGAGTTATGGGCAGTACTCCATGGTGTAAGCTCGACAAAGTAAAATTCCTTTGTCCTGTACCGGGATATGACAGACATTTCAAGATTACAGAATTCTTTGGTATTGAGATGATTAATATTCCGCTTACAGAAGATGGACCTGACATGGATTTGGTTGAGCAGTATGTAAATAATGACGAGTCAGTTAAGGGTATGTGGTCTATTCCAAAGTACTCTAATCCATCAGGCATAACATATTCTGCAGAGACAGTAAAGAGACTTGCTGCTTTAAAGCCGGCTGCAAAAGATTTTAGAATTTACTGGGATAATGCTTATGTTATCCATCATTTATATGAAGATAAAAAGGATGAACTTTTAGATATTTTTGAAGAGTGCAAGAAGAACGGAAACGAGGATATGGTATTCCAGTTCGCATCAACATCTAAGGTTTCATTCCCTGGTTCAGGAATTGCTGCAATGTCTGCATCAACAGCAAACCTTGATTTTGTAAAGAAACAGATGACAGTTCAGACTATCGGTCACGATAAGATTAATCAGCTCAGACATGTTAAGTTCTTCAAAGACCTTGATGGAATGAATGCCCATATGATGAAGCATGCAGAACTTTTAAGACCAAAATTCGACGCAGTTCTCACAACACTCGAAAGTGAACTTGCAGGAACAGGTATTGCAGAATGGACAAAACCACTTGGAGGATACTTTGTATCTCTCGATGTTATGGAGGGATGTGCGAAGAAAGTAGTTGCTATGTGTAAGGATGCCGGAATGGTTCTTACAGGAGCAGGAGCACCATTCCCATACGGAAAAGATCCAAAAGACAGCAACATCAGAATCGCACCTTCATATCCTTCACCAAAAGAATTACTTGAGGCAAGTAAAGTGTTAGCGCTTTGTACTAAGATTGCAGCTATCGAAAAACTTATTGAAGCGTAAGGCAAATCAGATTTTTTTTATTGATAGAGAAAAGCAAATCAGATTATTTATTGATAGAGAAAAGCAAATCAGATTAATCTGATTTTGTGAGAGCCTTGAATCAATAAAGATTTTTGTGTGAATGGAGGTGGCCCTTTTTGAAGGACATTAAGTTAAGCAACAAGACTTTTAAATTGGAACAAGATCCATATATATATCAACTTCAGAATGTTGAGGAGCCTGAATTATTCAGAGAGATGTTTCCGTATACAGAGACACCTAAGATAGCATTCAATTACAGAAGGGTTCCGGAAAATATGCCGGAGGATATATTTATCACTGACACCTCATTTAGAGATGGTCAGCAATCAAGAGCACCATACACAACAGAGCAGATGGTACATATCTATAAGTTGTTGCATGAACTTGGCGGAGAAAATGGAATGATTCGTCAGACAGAGTTTTTCGTGTATTCAGAAAAAGACAGAAAAGCCCTCGAGAAATGTATGGAGCTTGGATACAAGTTTCCTGAGATTACAACGTGGATCAGAGCTTCAAAAAAAGATTTTGATCTTGTTAAATCAATCGGAGTAAATGAGACAGGTATACTTGTAAGCTGCTCTGATTATCATATATTCCACAAGATGGGGCTCAACAGACAGCAGGCGCTTGATAAATACCTTGGTATAGTATCTGAGTGTATCGAGTCAGGGCTCAGACCAAGATGTCATTTCGAAGATATTACAAGAGCAGATTTTTACGGTTTTGTAGTTCCATTTGCATATAAACTTATGGATATGTCAAGAGAAAGCGGAGTGCCTATCAAGATAAGAGCATGTGACACTATGGGATTTGGTGTTCCTTATGCAGGCGCAGCACTTCCAAGAAGCGTATCGGGCATTATCTACGGACTGCAGCATTATGCTGATGTTCCATCAGAAATGTTAGAGTGGCATGGTCACAATGATTTCTACAAAGGTGTAGTCAATGCCACAACAGCATGGATGTACGGAGCAGGCGCAGTAAACTGTTCGCTCCTTGGAATTGGTGAGAGAACAGGAAATGTTCCACTTGAAGCAATGGTATTTGAATATGCTTCACTTCGTGGACATTTTAACGGAATGAACACAAAGGTAATCACAGAGATTGCTGATTACATCCAGAACGAAACAGGATATAATCTTCCAGCTATGACTCCGTTTGTTGGTGCTAACTTTAACCTTACAAGAGCGGGAATTCATGCTGACGGAATGCTCAAAAATCACGAGATTTACAATATTTTTGATACAGAGACAATTCTTGACAGACCACCTAAAGTATCGATAACAAGTACTTCAGGAATGGCGGGTGTGGCATATTGCATCAACCAGTATCTCAAATCAAAGGGAAGAGATGAACTTGATAAGAAATCACCTGTTGTTGAAAAAGTATATAGCTGGGTTCGCTCTGAGTATGATGGCGGAAGAATTACAGTTATCAGCGATGATGAATTGATTGCTAAGACAGAAGAAGCATTGCAGGAAACTAATGCATAGTTAAAAATATAATAATGTAAATTATTAGCAAAAAAATATTATTAATAATACACTTACTAAAAACCTCTATAGGAAAGTCATAATATGATAATTCTTATAGAGGTTTTTTGCAATATTTTATATCTTAAGAAAACGTGATTGAAAAAAGAGTTTTTTATAGAACTTATATGGTATAATAATTGTATTAAAGTGAACGGAAGTGACAAGTGAATAATAAAGGAGGAAACGCTTATGGGACCTTGGGATGACGAAGTGAAAAACGGATTTGATGACATGTTTGATTTTGGCTGATGCGCATTTCGCAGAAAGAACACTGAGGCGTTCTTGAAATAAAACAGTACGAGGTGACGTTTATGAGTACTACACATGACTACTATGAAGACAATGCAGAAGAATTCTTTGAATCTACAGTAGGTGCAGAGACTGAGTATCTGTATAAGGATTTTTTGGAGTTAATTCCTCCCCATGGAAGAATTTTGGATTTGGGATGCGGTGCCGGAAGGGATTCTAGAAACTTTATAGACAGAGGATATGAAGTGGTGTCGGTTGATGCTTCAACAACACTAGCTTTATTGGCAAAGCAAAAACTTGGGATTGATGTTATATGCAAGACTTTTGATGAAATTGATTATTCTGAAGAGTTTGATGGAGTCTGGGCATGTGCATCACTGCTTCACTGTGATAAGGCAAAGTTGCCGGACATTATTGCTAAAGTAAGAGATGCACTTATTCCTGGAGGAGTGTTCTACGCTTCCTTCAAGTATGGGGAGTTTGAGGGAGAAAGAGATGGAAGATTCTTCCTTGATCTCAATGAAGAAAGTGTGGTAGAAGTTTTTTCAAGAGTAAGCGGACTGGCGATTAAGAAAGTTTGGGAGTCTGTTGATGTAAGACGAGATTGTGATGTAAAATGGATAAATATTGTTGCTGAGAAAAATTAATTATGGAAAGTTGGAATAATGTATGCAAAGATACGAAACTGACAAATATTTGAATTTGGAAATTAATCAAAATATATATTCTAACAACTTGGATTTAGAGGGCTTTTCATCTATGTTGAACAGCCCTTCTTTCTGTTACAAATTTTACTGGTTAGAGGCGTTAGTTAAGCTTATCTCGGAAGATATAACTGAGATGACTTTTGGAGATGTGATTGATGAGATGATTGCAAATGCCTGGTATTCCGTTGTGGAGTTTCACATTCACCTCAGTGGAATGGTTGAAGGAAGATTTAGGGACGGATTGGAAAATGCAGTAGTCTTACTTAAGGAGGTGAGCGGACTGGAAACTAATGCGTCTAAGATTGAAATCAAGAAAGCTATAAAGGAACATGAGTCAGAACTTAAACAGTACAGAGTACAGCTCACAAAGATGGTTCCGTATCGTGCGTTGTCGGGATTTTTTATCGGTGAAACTGAAAAAGCAAATTGGAACAGTACGGAGAGACTTATCGCATACATAGAGAAGGTAAATAAGCACAAACTGCTTCCGTATACCCTTGGGAAGGAAAGTGGACTGAACAGAAAAGTTATAGTCAATCCGATATGGAAAGAGGTCATTCAGGATAATACTGTTCAGATACTTGGATGGATTCAGTATGAGAAAATAAAGTGGCTTCAGAATAACAATCCTGAAGTTCCAAGTATTGTCTACAAGCTTCAACCTTTGGAGAATATGTCAAGAAAGCTAACGCGCGTACATAATCTTTGGGATGCGATTCTTGAAAAACGTCAGATTATGGATGTATTTACAAAGAAACCTGTGGATGACAATAAATATGATGTGGATCATTTCATTCCATGGTCATTTGTAATGAATGATGAACTTTGGAATCTGATGCCGATGGATTCCGGCCTTAATTCTAAAAAGAACAATCAGTTGCCTATATGGGACAAGTTTTTTGTTGATTTTGCAAACAACCAGTTCATCATGTATCAGGAAATACACGATAGTGAGAAGATGTATAAGTTATATGAGAAGTGTTACAAGGACAATATCCATTCAATTTGGGCGGCACAGGAACTGTACAAGAAAGGAAATGACAAGGATATGTTCATGCATATTCTAGAGAGCAATATGCGTCCGGTATATGATTCGGCTAGAAGGCAGGGGTATCAAGTGTGGAATAAATTATAACAATAATTATTTAGATATAGAATAAGGAACTGCCTATGGAATATTAACATATTTGCAAATTAAAGTGTTCTAAATCTCATTTGAAAATATATATTTTGCACTAAATATATGCTAACATACCAGATGAAGAGAGCGTGCAAATGGTAGCAAATGAGAAAGAAAGGAAAATGATACTATGCTTAATGAAAAAAACAATAATGTGAGCAATGATAATGAATTGATTGAAGTATTAATAGCCGGAAAGGATGCTCTGGATAGTAGAGATTGGGAGACAGCCTCTTTGTTTTTTTCAGACGCATTGAGGATAGATGAAAAATGCGGGGATGCATACTATGGAGCATGGATGGCAAAATATCACGTAAACAGCCCAAGGGACATGGTTAATGTATTTGTAAAAAAATACGATAAACCATATACAAAAATTGTTGATTTTTACAAAGAACATATAACTAAAATGGTTGAAAAATATGAGGTTTTAGGATACCTTCCGGCAAATTTGATAATCAAAATGTATGATTATGACAAGAGTACTTCATTCGAGTCGACTGTAGCTTCGCGCGTGGAATTAAAAGAACGGGCTATTGGAGAACTTATGAATGAATCCTTGTGGATAAAGGCTAAAGAATATGGAACACCATCACTGCAGAAAAGAGTTGATGCGATACTTTGCGAAATTGAGAAGAAACTTGATGCAAAAATAAAAAAGGCAAATGAAGATTATATGAACAAAAATTCTGAGGTGTCAAATATAATCGGAGAAAAGATCAAAGTTACAGACGAGAAAGTTAAAAATGAATATAACAAGGCTATTGAGCGAAGAGAAAAAGATTACAATAAAGCTGTAATGTTATGTAATGGTTCAAGAAGTAACGCTGATATTGAAAAAGCAATTAGATTATTTGAAAGAGTAAGAGGATACAAAGAGTCAGAAGATTATTTGATCAAATGCATGAAAAATAGAAAGGAACCACTTTTGGGATTTAATTGGTCAATGGAAAATATTGCAGTTGTATTATGGGTTTTGTGCGTAATAATAGCAAATTTATTTTTGTAATTTCTCATTTGAGTTAAAAGATAAAATAAATTGCATATATCAGATTTTAATGAATAAAAAGGGGCTGTTGTGAAACCAATGTCATTAAGTTAACGTTGCAATTAAGGTAGCTAAAAAGATATATAGCAGGAAAGTGTTTGCTTTCCTGCTTTTTCTATATTTGATGACATGCAAATAAGACAGATTAACATCTGCCTAAAACACTTATACTTTTTACTAAACTATGCTACTCTATATAAGAAACCAAAAGTCTATTTCGCTAAATGAATGGGGATTGGAAATTATGTAAAATAAACGATTTATCTCTTTCGGAAGGTAATGATTGTTGTTATTATATAAATAGTAATATTGTATTGGTTAGCTTGGTAAAATTTGATTGTTCAATTGTTGCGACTAACCAATGACTCGGATAAAAAATAAATATTTCTAATTTATAATTGGAGGTGATTCAATGAGTTTTGGCTTTTTTGAACCAATGAATCTGTTTGAAGAATTTGACTGGATTGAAGGAAAATACTATGTCGGAGGTGTTTTGACGGATTATTCAGGTGCTATAAGCACAAAACCGATTAAACTATTTCCTGGTGCAATGATATGGTTATCTGTATTTGATAATAATCCTAGCGCACGTGTTTCATTCTGGAAAGACGGAGTGTGGGTTAGTGATTTGAGTGCAGGGCAAACGATGGGAAGAAGCTATGTAACAATACCATCAAACTGCAATGAAATATCAATGACGATGTTGTCATCTTTAGAAAACAAAAAAGTTTGTATATGGGGTAATCAAATAATATATGACTCTGTTGCAATACTTTCGATGATAAGAAGTACATATATAAAAAAAGAAAACATTTTGTTTAAAAATAAAAAGTTTTCGATTTTAGGGGACTCTGTTTCTTATGGCAATAGTAACATTTTGTGGTGGAAAAAGCTTGCTGAGGAAAACAACATGACTTTGATTTCAAATCAATCCGATGAAGATATAACGTTTGTTTCGTATAACAATGAACCGGAGGGAACAGTTCACTTGGCAGATATGAGCAGAATAGAAAGTTTAGCTAATAATTCTGTAAGTCCGGAAGTGTTTTTTTTATATGGCGGTTTGTTTGATATATTGAAAGATGAGGAGGATTCAGCTGTTAATGGTCCGGGTGTTCTGTCAAATCAGTATAGTCCGAATTATACACAATCAGAAATACAAAATTTTGATGTGTCTAATTATGTAAATGCATTATTTGCTACAATTATGAGAATACAATATACATTTACGGGGGTTAATATAGTATGTATAATTCCGTACTTTGCATTAGGTAATAACGGTGTGACATCAAATTTACGTGAAACAGGATTAACAAGATATGATTTATTTAACTTATATGCCGATTCAACGATATCTTTGTGTAACGCATTAGGAATAAAATATGTGGATTTGCGAAAATGCGGAATTCCTCCGAAACTAAATAATAACTATATTGAGGAAATAACTATAGGAATTCAAGGAATTCTTCCAAATGAGGAAGGAATGAAGTTGATATTCGAAGAAATAAACAGACTAGTTTGAAATACGAGGTGTAAGGTATGAATGTTAATGAATTATACAGATATAATTTTTTTGATAAAATAATATGGATTAATAGCTTTTATTATGTAAATGGTAAACTTACATATCGCAGTGATGCAATCTGTTGTGATCCAATAAGATTATTTCCGGGTGCAAAAATACACTTTTCAATTGATGAGAATCAAGGTGCGAGAATATCTTTTTGGAAAAAAGGTGTATTTGTCAGTGAACTGAGCGGAAATCAAATGTTGGGGGTTGACCAGGTTACAATACCGGATAATTGTGATAGTGTTTCATTAACAATATATAAAAATGTGGAAAATAAATTTGTTAATATATGGTATAGTGATACTGCAGATGATACAGAACAGTTTCTGGCTTTGTTAGAAGTAAATAATATGGCATACATTAACCCATATTTATTTAACAAAAGTTTTTCTATAATGGGAGATAGTATTTCTACCTACGGAGGAATTGTCTGGCGGAGAGATGATGATGATGATGAGAGTAAACGCTCTGACGGTATTTACACTACATATGGAAATCTAGTAAGATACCCTCAGGAACATTTAGCCACGGAAGTAGATGATATGTGGTGGATGAGACTTTTAAAATGTAACAAAATGAAATTGATTTCTAATGAATCTTGGGCTGGGAGTAAGGTTCAACCACATAGTATGAAAGGTCCTGATGGACAACAAATACCAGTGGGGATGGTCGATGACAGAAGAATTAATTTGTTGACGAAAGACAATAAAAATCCTGATATTATTTTTGTGTTTGGTGGAGCAAATGATGTGATTTCATGCGAGAATGATCGTTTTTCAGATAGAACTGTAAATTATAAACCAAATAGGACAAGACAAGAAATCAATGGATTGTGTACAAATAGTTTTGCAAATGCGTATATTGTTATGTTGATGAAGATTATGCAACAGTATCCAGATGCGGAAATCATATGCATAATACCTTATTTTTTCTTGAAGAACAATACGACAAGTAGTATTACACCTAGGTATTATAGATTAACAAAAGGGGCAACCCAAATAATAGATATATGTAATTTATTGGGGATAAAATACGTAGATTTACGAAAGTGCGATATTCCTTTGTATAATCCGACAAACTATATAGGGGATGGAGTTCACGCAAATCAAAAAGGTCAAAAAAAGATATTTGATGAAATAAACAGAGTGATAAGATAATGTTTTGAAAGGAGATTTATATGATAGAAAAAACTGTATTTTGTGCTATAAAAAGAAAAATAGCTGTTTTTATTGCAATAAGTCTTTTGTTCAGCATGATTCCATCTTTCGATATTGCTGCAAAACCAAAAGTAAAGCTAAATAAAACTAAAATAACGTTATACGTAGGGAAAACGTATAAACTTAAATTGCTTAACAATAAAAAAACAGTAAAATGGACTACGTCAAACAAAAAGGTTGTTACAGTAAAAAAAGGAAAGATAAAGGCACAAAAAAAAGGAAAAGCGACTATTACAGCAAAGATTGGCAAAAAAAAATATAAATGCAAAGTGACAGTAAAATCAAAAAAGAAAAACATAAAAAAAAGCGAAGTCGTAACCAAAGAGCAGAAGATTATTGAAACAACTACAGCAGAGGTAGAAACAACTACAGCAGAAGCGGAAACAACTACAACAGAAGAACCTATAGATGATACAGATTGTGTTGAGAATCCGGATGATTATGTGGTTTCTGAAGTTGAAGGAGGGGTATCTGTTCGGAAATATAACGGTTCGGATGCTAAAATAAAAATTCCGTCCGAGATTGATGGCAAAACTGTCGTTAATATAGGCCCGGGGTGTTTTTATTTCAATATAACAATTGAAAAAATATATATTCCGGATACAGTTGTTACTATTGGTGATGGAGCTTTCGGCAATTGTAATAGTTTAGTTGAAATTAATTTGCCGGAAGGTCTTACAAAAATAGGCCGTGATACATTCAAACGCTGTAGCAGTTTGACTGAAGTACAAATTCCAAATAATATTTCAGTGATAAGTGATTCTGTGTTTTCTGAATGCACTAATTTAAGAAAAGTTATTATTCCAAAAGGAGTTACACATATTGGCTTTCAAGCATTTTCATGTTGTGAAGCTCTTAGTGAAATTGAAATTCCGGATACGGTTTTAAGTATTGGTAGGGGTGCTTTTTTATATTGCTCAAATCTTTCAAAAGTAGTATTGCCTGACGGAATAGAAGTTTTAAGAGAGGAAACATTTGCATATTGTACAAACTTGAAAAGTGTAAAACTGCCTGACTCTTTAAAAACTATTTACGGAGAAGAATGTGTACTCGAGGGATGCTTTGAGGGTTGTAGGTCGTTAGAAGAAATATCCCTTCCAAATACACTTTTAAATATAGGTGAAGCCGCATTTAATGGCTGCAGATCACTCAAAGAAATATCAATACCTGAGAGTGTAACATATATTGGAAAATATGCATTCAATGATTGCGACAGCCTTGAATATGTACACGTGCCGGCTAACGTGACATCAATTTATTCTAACACATTTAGTTGTTGTGCGCTGTTAAAAAATGTACAGCTTGAGGAAGGGGTAAAATATATAGGTTACAAAGCTTTTGCATACTGCCCTTTATTGGAGGAAATAGAACTTCCAAAATCAATAGAATATGTGATTACGGGAGCTTTCGAGGAAAGTAATAATCTAAAAACCATTATCATTGATAATGATGTATCTGTTCTTACAGTTGGAATTTCTATGAGTTGGCAGGATAGTTATGAGGTAGATAGGAAAGACTGGCATAGGAAAATAGAAATAATCGGAAGTGAAAACACAGTTATTAAATTGTATAATTCAAACTATGATTGGGACTTTGAGCAGGATAGAGAGGCTGATATTAAAGACAATGAAAATTATATAGGAAGTTACTCAATTGAAGAATATCTTGAACTGAAAAGAAACTGGAAAAAACATTATGCAGCTGATTAAAAGAGATGGCTTGAATCCTAAATAGCAAACATAAACAAAAAGAGTGCGTCGTAAGATCAATGTCATTAAGTTAACGTTGCAATTAAGGTAGCTAAAAAGATATATAGCAGGAAAGTGTTTGCTTTCCTGCTTTTTCTATTTAACTTAATGACATTGGTTGTGAAACAGCTCCTTTTTAAAATTGAAGCTACCTTAAATATAAACTTATGTAAAAGTAACTGATGGTTTGCAAAAGTAACTGCTGGTTTGCAAGAGTAAGTGTAGGCAAAATCTAGCAGTTAAAAATTCATTTAAAGGGGTAAAAAAAGTTCTTTAAGTGAAAAAGCAACTGCAAGTACCCTAAAGGGGTAAACGACCTTAAAACATAAATTAGGACTTTCAGCGAGGTTTAGGCTGGTGTATAATTAGTTAAAACTGTTGAATTTAGCATATTTTTAGGCACAGCAAACAAACGGCGCACTATATTTTTGTAAAAATAACTGAGACCCCGTTTATCAGCTTAATGTAGAAACTTCTGTCTGATGTTTAGTCGTTTTTATTTTTTAAGCAATGTAGGCCTTAATACAACCTCATCGGGTGGAATCGGTGAGAGGTTGAGTGCTAACAACAGTTTTTTTTCATTTTTTGAATCCATCAAATCGAATGGAGTTCTATCCTGTAATTGCTCACGAATGACACTATTTATATGCCTTAGAATGAGATTTGCATCATCCTTGGAAAGCGTATTAAATGGCGTTCCTTTTGGGAGAATTCTTCGAATTAATCGGTGATTGTTTTCAACAAGTGGCTTTTGCCATGAAGCTTGAGGGTCGCAGTAGAATAATCTTGTTCGTGGACAACCAGACTGAGTATATTCCATACTTTCCGGATCCTTAAATTCAACGCCATTATCGGTTAATATCACAGGAAATAAGGCTCTAAATAGAGACAGACCTAATAAATCAGTAAGTGTATCAAAAACATTAAGAACACTCTTCTGTGTACCGTCGGGCATTAAGAAGATGAGCATGAAGTGCGATTTTCTAAAAATCATTGTCAACATGACTTTGCTTTTTTCTCTATTGCCTTTAACAGTGTCCATCTCAACAATCGGCAAATCAGGGTTCTCTTTAATGAAACTGAGAAAATCTTCATACGTTCGTCCCTGACGATATTTGTACTCAAATTTAGTGAGGACTTTACGTTCACGGCGTTTGCGATATACAACCTTCTTTGGTAAATCGATGTTTCTAACATCAAAGACACATTGGTCAATGTAGTTATATAAAGTCTTTTCGGATATACCAAGTTCATCGCAGTGTGTAGTGCAAATGTGATTTAAAGACTGTCCTTTTAAGATTAAAGGCTTGATAAGTTTACCGATTTCCTGGATTTCTTCAGGAGTTTTACGTATGCCAGAGTGAGCCAACCTGATACATTTTTTATGTGCTGCATTAGCACGATGAGCAGTGTAGTATGCATGATTCTTTTTACAAGATTTCTGCTTCGAGCAATTGGAACAAACATAAGGTGGTTTATCCAACAAGTTGCAATGACTGGAAATATACTGATTACAAATTTGAGTGCAATCAATACCGTCAGGACAACGCTTGCATCTGTAACCATAGCATTCATGGGAAGTGGGATTATCAAAACATAATCTGTTGCGTTGGCAAGTGTATTTATTGACGCAGTCGAGTTCACCGTCTCTAGGGAGTTTGTTTACAAAACATCTATACTTAAGAACTTCTCTTGAGATGGTAGATGCTGAACGTTCGAGTTTACGAGAAATAGAAGCAAAAGTATAATCCTGACTAAGCATACGTTCAATAATAATTCTTTCTGATAATGTAAGTTGTTTTGGCATAAATGCCTCCTTTCTAATCAGACAGAAGTTATTATTAATATATACGTTTGTAAAAGTAAAGGCTAGTTTGAAAGAGTAGTTGTAGAGAAAAACATGCAATTAAAAATATAGGTTAAATGAAAAACTAAATTCCATTTGAACCTTGAAAAATGGTCTCTATGACGATTTTTAGGAATGTTAACCTAAAATATGCCTTGGAGAGACGTAAAAATCGTGTTAAAATTAGTGTAGTGATTCTGTTTGTTTGCATAGCAAACAGACGACTGGAGCAGTTTGAGAAAAAATAAATTCCACCCGTCTATAGCGATTTTTGATGAGATTTTTGCTTTGAGTGGTTATCTATCTGCTCTTTGTTTTAGATTAGTTGGCTATTATTCTTTTTTAGCCGCTCTTTCTTTAACATTATTTTCAAGAAGTACCGGTTTTAACATGACGGAGTCTGGGGAGACTTTATGCTGTCCTGTTAGAAGCGGTATTTTTTTGTCTATAAGTAACTCTGCAAGATCAAAAGGTGTGGCACCATTAAGACTGTCTCTGGCAGTAGAGTTGATATGACTTGCCATCAGATTAATGTCTTCCTGTGTGAATTTATACATGCTTTTTCCTTTGGGAATGATATATCGAATGTATTCGTGATTCTTTTCCAAACGTCCTTTTTGATTGGATACATAAGGATCACAGTAGAATACTTTACACCGCTGTGTGCCAGATTCAGACTTTTCTATATCCCATGGATTTTTAAATTCAGAACCATTGTCTGTGAGAATGATGGGAAAATATTTCTTAAAAGTACGAATGCCGATAGTATCACACAGGTCATTAATGGCATTAACAACGCTGTTCTGTGTACAGTCGGGAAGGAGTATTATAAGCATGAAACTACAACTTCTAAACAGAAGAGTAAGAAGACATTTTCCGGAGGCACGAGTACCTTTGACGGTATCCATTTCAACTACACCAAGCTCAGGGAAAGCAGCTGTATACTTTTCAAAATCAACGTAAGTACGCCTGTTTCTATAGGTTTGCTGAATATTATTCTTACGTGGTTCAGAACGTTTCTTCCTTTTCTTGTAACGTACACGTCTTGGAAGGTCTATGTTTCTGGCCTTGAATACACTCTGATCGAAGTAATTATAGAGAGTTCTACGGCATACGGGAATCTCATCAGCATGTACTGCAAATATGTGACTTAGAGGTTGCCCTTTAAGAACCAAAGGTGAAATCAGTTCATTTAGCTCTTGTAGTTCCTCAAGAGACATGTTGATTCCTTCTCTGGATTTTACAAGTTGTTTTTCGTATTGTCTTTGAGCTTCATTAGCTTTATATAAGTAATGAGTAATACGACATTTCTTCTCAAGGTCGCAACCATTGCAAACATAGGGAGCCTTGGTAAGTGTTTGGCAAGTAATTGGAACATAAAGTGTGCAGAAAAGTTCTGGATGAGAGTTAAAACACCTCCTACACATGCGAGTACAATATTTGCCTCGGTCACAGTTACTTGTTTCAGGGTCTCCAGCTTTAATGGTGCAATCGTCCCACCATTTGCAGGTTCTGCAGTTGCCAGAATAATACTTTCCGAGAACTTCTTTGCGATGCTTTTTAATTTCCTTCGAAATGGTAGTTGGATCTTTTTGTAATGTATCGCCTATGTATTTAAAAGTGGAACCTTGACACAGTTCCTGTTCAATAAATGTTCTGTCAGACAGTGTTAAGTGTTTCTGATCATGAATGATGTTTTTGTTTTTATTCATGTTTATCCTTTCTGACAGACAGATAACCATGAATATAGTATCAAAAACTATGTGCAAGAGTAAATTCCGTTTTTGGTGATTTTGAGATAAAAGTGGCGGAATTTAAAATTTCACATTACGAATTAAAAATATATTTTTCAGGTAAAAAAAGTTTGATTGTGTCCGAAAATTATCCCATATGACCATGTATAATTATAAATGTTGAAAGACAGAAGGAGGAAAACAGTAAAAAATGAAAATAATAATGTTTACAAATAGTATGTTGCATAATGAAATAAAAAGTGATATAGTGTGAGTGAGGGGATGAAGCATAATCGAGAAGGAGAAGGATAATAGCAAAGTTACAAGCAAACTTGTTTTCAGAAATTTTCAGAAATATGAAGTTGATTCGTAAAAAGTAAAGATAAAAAATATGTGCGAAAACTGCGCACAAAGTCGTTGACAGATGCACAAAACTGTATTAATATAATTGTACGAACATAAGTTCGAAAGGAGAACGATATGAACAAAGAAGATAAATTAAAAGCGTTAGATGCAGCCATTACACAGATTGAAAAGGCCCATGGTAAGGGATCTATTATGAGATTAGGTGATAAAGCAGCCAATTTGAATGTTGAGACTATCCCAACAGGTTCACTTAGTTTGGATATTGCACTTGGTCTTGGAGGTATTCCAAAGGGAAGAGTTGTTGAGGTGTACGGTCCTGAATCATCAGGTAAGACTACAGTTGCACTTCATATGATAGCAGAGGTTCAGAAGCGCGGAGGTGTGGCAGGCTTTATTGATGCTGAGCATGCTCTTGATCCGGTATATGCTAAGAATATAGGAGTAGATATTGATAATTTGTATATTTCACAGCCGGACTTTGGTGAGCAGGCACTTGAGATTGCTGAGACTATGGTTAGATCCGGTGCTGTTGATCTTATTGTTATTGACTCTGTTGCAGCATTAGTTCCAAAGGCTGAAATTGATGGAGAGATGGGAGATTCTCATGTGGGATTACATGCCAGACTTATGTCTCAGGCCCTTAGAAAATTGACACCTGTTGTCAATAAGACTAATTGTACGGTCGTATTTATCAACCAGCTGCGTGAGAAGGTTGGAGTTATGTTTGGTAATCCTGAAGTTACTACAGGTGGTAGAGCTTTGAAGTTCTATGCTTCTGTCAGACTTGATGTCAGACGAGTTGAGACACTTAAGCAGGGCGGAGAGGTTATAGGTAACAGAGCTCGAGTGAAAGTAGTTAAGAATAAGATATCACCACCGTTTAAGGAAGCAGAGTTTGATATTATCTTTGGTAAAGGTATTTCCAAGGAAGGTGATATATTGGATCTTGCAGCAAATGCAGGAATTGTTAACAAGTCGGGAGCCTGGTACGCCTATAACGGCGATAAGATTGGTCAGGGGCGCGAAAATGCTAAGGCTTGGCTTGCTGAGAACCCTATGGTTATGGAAGAGATTGATGCCAAGGTGAGAGAATTCTATTGTAAGAAGCCTGAAGATGAAGTAGTTACAGAAGAACAGACAAATGAGAAAGATGGTGAGTAATGTATAGGGTTACGGAAGTATCCCCTTACAATAAGCTGAAAGTAAGAGTAAAACTGGAATCCGGTTTTACTTTTGCTTTATATAAGGGTGAGATATCTAAATATAAGATTTCCACAGATGAATACATATCAGAGGATTTGCTTAAGCAGATTGTTGATGAAGTGCTGAAGAAGAGAGCGAAAGAAAGAGCATTGTATCTTATCAGTGATGTAACCAAAACAAAAAAACAGATTACTGACAAGCTGGAGAAAGATTATTACCCAAAGAGTGTTATTGATTACGTCATTGGTTTTTTAGAGGAGTATTCCTTTGTAGATGATTATGGTTTTGCATGTAGTTATGTGCAGACATATTCTTCTAAGAAGAGTGTTTCTCAGCTGAAGTATGATTTGTATAAGAAAGGAATCGACAAATCAATTATTGAGTCGGCCTTATCCGAGTTTGAGATTGATGAAGATGCTTCTATTGACAGATTGATAGAGAGAGGAATCAGAAAGTATGATATTACTGATATGTCCGGCAGACGAAAATTATATGCCATGCTCATGAGAAAAGGATATGGATATGATTGTATCAACAGAGCTATAAACAGGGTTAAGGATAATTCCTGCATAGATTAATTGTTCAGTTGATATAGCGTATTTTATCTGGCATGAAAATAAATGGAAAATGTATAGATTTGGCAATGTTGTCATGATTCTTTTGCTTTAATTGTGTATTTTGACAAAATATCACAAAAAATTCATTGATTATTTGTATATTTATGATGCACTTTGCTTGACATAACTACTTATACGCGATAGAATAAAAATGTTGTTTTGCACAATGAAAATAGAATAAGGAGGTGCTCCTGTGGATACAGTTACGGTTATTATAATTTGTGTAATTGAGTTCGTCGTGGTAGCACTTGTTTCTTCACTTATTACATCTTTTTATAAAAAAAATGTATCAGAAAAGAAGATTGGAAGCGCAGAGGATAAAGCGAGAGAGATTATTGACAATGCTTTAAAGACTGCTGAGACCAAGAAGAAAGAAGCACTCTTAGAAGCTAAGGAAGAAAACCTTAAGGCTAAGAATGAGCTTGAGAAAGAAACAAGAGAGCGAAGATCAGAGTTACAGAAATATGAGAAACGTGTTCTTAGTAAGGAAGAGGCTGTTGAGAAGAAGGCTGAACAGTATGAAAAGAAGGAAGCCGCTCTTCACAAACGCGAAGATGAACTTACTAAGTTAAAGGCAGAAGTTGATCAGTTAAATGCTCAACGTATACAGGAATTAGAAAGAATCTCTGGATTGACCTCCGAACAGGCAAAAGAATATTTATTACAATCTGTTGAAGAAGATGTTAAACATGAAACAGCCAAACTTATCAAGGAATTGGAAACAAGAGCAAAAGAAGAGGCAGACAAGAAAGCTAAAGACTTAGTTGTTACAGCTATACAGAAGTGTTCTGCTGATCATGTTGCAGAGACAACTATTTCAGTTGTCAACCTTCCAAATGATGAAATGAAAGGTAGAATTATCGGTCGTGAGGGTAGAAATATCAGAACTCTCGAGACACTTACAGGTATTGATTTGATTATAGATGATACACCTGAAGCAGTAATTTTATCCGGATTTGACCCAATCAGAAGAGAGGTCGCAAGAATTGCACTTGAGAAACTTGTTGTTGATGGAAGAATTCATCCGGCAAGAATTGAAGAGATGGTAGAAAAGGCTCAGAAAGAAGTCGATACTATGATCAAAGAAGAAGGTGAGGCTGCAACTCTTGAAGTTGGAGTACATGGATTACATCCTGAGCTTGTTAAACTTTTAGGTAAGATGAAGTTCAGAACAAGTTATGGTCAGAATGCTCTTAAGCATTCAATTGAAGTTTCCCTTTTATCAGGCTTGCTTGCATCAGAACTTGGGCTCGATGTCAGAATGGCAAAGAGAGCAGGTTTGCTTCATGATATAGGTAAGGCAGTTGACCGTGAGATGGAAGGCTCGCATATTCAGCTTGGTGTTGACCTTTGTAGAAAATATAAAGAGTCAGCTCTTATTATCAATGCTGTAGAAGCTCATCACGGTGATGTTGAGCCACAGTCATTGATTGCATGTATAGTACAGGCGGCGGATGCTATCTCAGCAGCCAGACCTGGCGCTAGAAGAGAAACATTAGAAACATATACAAACAGATTGAAAGAATTAGAAGACATTACAAACTCTTACAAGGGAGTTGAGAAATCTTTTGCTATTCAGGCGGGTAGAGAGGTTCGTATTATGGTAGTACCTGAACAGATTACTGATGATGACATGGTATTATTGGCTAGAGATATTTCAAAACAAATCGAAGATGAGTTAGAGTATCCTGGACAGATTAAGGTTAATGTTATCAGGGAATCCAGAGTGATTGATTATGCTAAGTAAAATTGCGCGATAGGCGCTGTGCATAAAATAATATGGCAGTTGTGAGAATTTCTTGCAACTGCCTTTTATAATGTGATATACTTTTTAATGGTTTGTGATTTAAAATATATAGAATAATCAGGATTATGAGGTATTAGATAATTGGAAAAATCGATGATTATGTAATTAGATAATTGGATAAATCGATAATTATGTAATTAGATAATTGGATAATGCGATGATTTGATTTTAATACTGAAAATAGTCACAAATTAGAAAGATTAAATAAAGGAAGTAGATTCCCGTTTTTGTAGGAGGATTATTATGAGTAAACTTGGTTTTATTGGAATGGGTAATATGGGATATGCAATGTTAAAGGGGACTTTGAAGTCATTTGTTCCTTCTGAGATTGTTTTCTCTGATGCTGATGCAAAGAGAATGGAAACAGTATCAAACGAAACCGGTGTTGAGGCTGTTACTTCCAATGCGGAATGTGTACACAGAACAAAATATGTTGTTCTTGCGGTTAAACCACAGTTTTTTGATATTGTTTTAGAAGATATTATAGATGTTGTAACACCTTCGCATGTTATTATTTCAATTGCACCTGGTATTACAATTGCAAATATAAAAGAAAAATTAGGCTCTGATATCAGAGTTGTAAGAGCAATGCCTAATACTCCTGCGTTAGTTGGTGAAGGTATGACTGGTGTCTGCTATGAAAAGAATGATTTTTCTGTAGAAGAACAGGATAATATCAAAAAAATATTTGAAGCTATAGGTAAGATGAAGATAGTTAGTGAGAAGAATATGAGCGCTGTTACATGTGCCAGTGGTTCATCACCTGCTTATGTATATATGTTTATTGAAGCGTTAGCAGATGGCTGTGTAATGTGTGGAATGTCAAGAAATGACGCATATGAATTTGTTGCGCAGACAGTTCTAGGTTCAGCTAAGATGGTTCTTGAAACTAAGAGACATCCTGGAGTGCTAAAGGATATGGTATGTTCACCGTCAGGAACAACTATTCAGGCTGTTAAGGAACTTGAAGACGCTGGTTTCAGAAGCGCACTTATCAAAGCTACAGAGGCATGCTACAAAAAGAGTGAGCATATTGACTAGATTCATTTTTTATTAATCTAATAGTGATAAGAGTATCGAATAAAAGCGATATTGATTATACAAACGAATAGGACGGTTTGGCATGGAAGAATTTGTAAGATACGACAGAGAATTAAAATATAAAGGAAAGATTATCGACATTTACAAAGATTACATTACAACGCCTGCAGGCAAGAATGTTGAATGGGATTTCATTGGTCACAAAGGTGCTGCGGCAGTTATACCTGTGCTGGATGATGGTTCTATTATATTGGTTAAGCAGTGGAGAAATTCCATTGACAGATTTACATTGGAGATTCCTGCAGGGGGACGAGACGGCGGAAATGAAGATACAAAATCTTGTGCAGCTCGTGAACTGGAGGAGGAAACAGGATATAAATCTGATGATATTGAGTTTTTGCAGACAATAGTTCCGGTTGCTGCATATTCACAGGAAACTATTGATATTTATGTTGCGAGAAATCTTGTGCCAACAAAACAGAATCTTGATCCTGATGAGTTTATAAATGTGAACAGGTATAAGGTTAAGGACTTGGTTGATATGATTTTGAATAATGAGATTCAGGACTCAAAGACGGCAGCTTCCATAATGGCATATTATGTGAAATATTGTGTGAATAAATAGAAGTGATATATGATTTGCATAATGGCATATTAAAAAATTTCCGCATAATAGTAAATGCATTGTTTTGACATAATAGTATACACAAGTTTTATACATAATAGCACGAAAAAAGATTAACATAAAAATATTATGTTTGAATAGAATGTACTAATATTTTTATGGCGTGTTACTGAATGGATTTGAGAGTTATCAGATTATTAAATAAGCTTGATTTTAAACTTTACCCGGCTTTATTATCAGTTACTGTTTTTACAGTTTTGATTAATATAGTCGGAGTAAAGTTTTTTTTGTTTGATATAGAGTTGTCTGAAACGATGATTGATATAAATGTAGTGTGCCTGTTAGTATTCTTGACGAACCTATTTGTTTTTGTGATAAAGAAGGCAATTGTTGTGTTTATTACATTACTATTTAAAAGAAAAAGAATTATTGAATTCCTTTGGATTTTTTATTCTGTTGCTATGATGCAAATAATGTTTGTTAACATTTTGAATTCAGGAATAGGGTTAAAACATATCCTTTATATGATGATTATATATATACCAAGATATCTTGTTAACATACTGGGAATTATTGTCTTTGGTAAATCGGCGTCCCTTATAAATGACTACAAAAAAGAAACAAAAGTGGTGAGAGAGATAATGATTTTTTTAAAAATTGGAATGATATTACTCATATATTCATTTATTTTTACAATTTTGTGGGGAAATGTAATATTTTTTTTACAAATTTTTTAAGAAAAAAATTACAATATGTAGTAGTGCTAATGAAAGATAAAACGAGATGTGGTGTAAAACCCGGAAAATCCCTGATTTTTGGCGTGATTGTGGACAAAAAATAGATTTGATTTTATTTATGTTAACATATATAATGTTATTTATCAGCAGAAAAAAATGAGTATGAATGATAAGATTATTCATTTAAAGATTTGTCGAAGAACGGATGATTAAGAATAAAAATAGAGAAAAACTACGGAAAAGGTTTACAATATGCAACAGATAATCGAAGAATTTATTGTACAAATGCATAACACTAAAAATACTTCTGCCAACACTGAAGTCTCATATAAGAGAGACCTTACTAAGTTGTTTGAGTATTTGCAGTGGAAAGAAGTTGATGATGTTACGATCGAGGATCTGACAGGATATATATCTTATCTCAAAGAAAAGGGAAGAGCAGACACTACTATTTCAAGAACTATAGCTTCCATGAAAGCATTTTTTTCATTTACCAATGAATTCAGATATTCAAAGTTTAATGTGGCAAATGACTTAAAGGCTCCAAAGATTGAAAAGAAAGAACCGAAAGTTCTTTCAATCCAGGAGATTGAATTGTTGCTCGGGTGCCCAAATAAGAATACTCCTAAGGAACTGAGAGATAAGGCAATGCTTGAGCTGTTATATGCTACAGGAATCAGAGTGTCGGAGATTATTAATTTAAAAGTTTCAGATATAAGCTTTGAAAATGAGTGTATTATTTGCCATGAGAGAAACAAAGACAGAGTTATTCCTTTTGGTAATGATGCAAAAAATGCATTAATTAATTATTTGAAAAATGGTCGCAACAGCATTGTTGGAGATTTATCAAAGAACACAATTCTGTTTCCTAATATTTCCGGTCAGGAGATGAGCAGACAGGGTGTTTGGAAGATGATTAAGAACTATGGAAAGAAAGCCGGAATTAAGGCTGAGATAACTCCGCATACGCTCAGACATTCATTTGCTTCACATCTTGTAGAAAATGGAGCAGAATTGAAGGCGGTTCAGGAGATGCTTGGACATTCAGATATTTCAACTACACAGATATATTTGTCCAAAGAGAATAAACGCTTGAGAGAAGTATATGCAAAAGCGCATCCAAAAGCTTAAGTAAGTTTGATCATAACTATACGTAAATATGTGAGCAAATAAATATTATAAAAAGTATAACTAAGTGAAACGAAAGAGGTGTGCGTGATGAACACACCGTGATACATAAAAAAGAAATGATAAAGGACCCGATGTTTGAGAAAAAGATTTTCTGATTCCCAAGTACCGGGTTTCTTATTTTTACTTTATTTTTTAATACATATTTATCAATGCAAATACATAAAACAAAAAAATCCACGCTATTATTTTAAAATAGCGTGAAATTTTTGTTGTTATTTAATATTTTGATATTCTACAAATATCCGTATACTATGTTGATTAATTCAACAGTCTTGTCCCAACCGATGCAAGGATCAGTAATTGATTTGCCGTATATACCCTCGCCAACTTTCTGAGCACCGTCTTCTATATAACTTTCAACCATAAGACCTTTTACAAATGATTTCAATTCAGGAGAGTGTTTGCGGTTGTGCATAATCTCTTTTGCAATTCGAATCTGCTCTAAATACTGCTTGTTTGAATTTGAGTGATTTGTATCAACAACAACTGCAGGATTTGCAAATCCTTTTTTGATATACATGTCATATAACTGGATTAAATCTTCGTAGTGATAGTTTGGAATACACTGACCGTATTGGTTAACGGCACCACGAAGAATAGCATGGGCAATATCGTTACCGCTTGTCTCTACATCCCAGCCTCTGTAAAGGAATGAGTGACCTGCCTGAGCAGCCTCGATGGAATTGAGCATGATTGATAAATCTCCACTGGTAGGATTCTTCATACCAACAGGAATGTCAATTCCGGAAGTTGTAAGTCTGTGCTGCTGATCTTCAACAGAACGGGCACCAACTGCCACGTAAGATAAAATATCTGAAAAATATCTGTGATTTTCCGGATAGAGCATCTCATCTGCAATTGGGAATCCTGTATTCTCCATTATTTTAAGGAAAAGGTGTCTGATTGTGATAAGACCCTGAAGTAAATCAGGAGCTTTTTCAGGATCAGGCTGGTGGAGCATACCTTTGTAGCCTTTTCCGGTTGTTCTTGGTTTGTTTGTATATACTCTTGGAATGATGATAATCTTATCTTTTACCTTCTCCTGAATATCTTTGAGACGGTTAGTATAATCTAAAAGGGCTTCTTCATTATCTGCTGAACATGGCCCGATAATGAGAATGAATTTATCAGATTCACCTGTAAATACTTTTCTGATTTCCTTGTCATTTTCTTCTTTTTTCTTTGCAATAGCTTCCGGAACAGGATACATATTCTTGATTTCCTGAGGGGTTGGAAGCTTTCTGTAAAATTCAAAGCTCATATTTTTCCTCCGATATTAATTATAAAACAATTTACAATAGTAAAGTATAACATATTTATCAAAATCTTCAATAATAAATGATTTTAAGAAAATATTAATAAATTTACGACTTTACAAAGAAACAATTATGTTATATTTTAAATATTGATATTTTTGCAGTATAATCTATTTATAGTGAACAGGGAAATTTGCATATTTGTTTTTGAGAAACAGAGAGGTGATTATATTATGGCAAAAAGAGTTATATGGATAATTTTGGACAGTGTCGGAATCGGATGTGCGCCGGATGCGGAAAGATTTGATGATGCCGGAGCTGATACTCTTGGACATATTTATGAAACCAAGAAAGAAAAGGAAGATTTTTCACTGCCAAATCTGGAATCATTAGGGCTTGGTATGATTGATGGAGTAAACAAAAGCATCAATTCATGTGACAAGACCCGTGGAGTCTATTTTAAGTGTTCAGAAAAATCTGCAGGAAAAGATACTACTATCGGTCATTGGGAGATGACAGGAATAATAACGCAAAGACCTTTTCCGACCTTCAAGGATGGTTTCCCAAAAGAAGTAATTGATGAGTTTATAAAAGAATGTGAATTGCCAGGGGTACTTGGAAATAAAGTTGCATCCGGCACGGTTATTCTGGATGAGCTTGGAAGTGAGCATATAAAAACCGGAAAACCGATTGTCTACACTTCTGCGGACAGTGTTTTTCAAATTGCATGTCATACCGATGTATATCCAATTGAAAAACTGTATGATATGTGTGAGAAAGCAAGAAAGATTTTGAGGGATGAAAATGCTGTTGCAAGGGTTATTGCAAGACCTTTCGCAGGAGAGGAAGGTCAGTTTTACAGAACTTCCGACAGAAGAGATTTTTCCCTGAAGCCTGACGGGAATAATCTGCTTGTTAATTTGAATAAGAACAATATTCCGGTATATGCAGTTGGCAAGATTGAAGATATTTTTGCCGGTGTGGGAATAAGTGAGGCTGTCCATACAAAAGACAATATGGACGGTGTGGATAAAACAATAGAATATATGAAAAATAAGACGGAAGAGTGTCTGATTTTTACAAATCTTGTTGAGTTTGATTCGAAATGGGGTCACAGAAGAGACTTGGAAGGATATGCACAAGGACTTGTAGATTTTGATAAAAGGCTTGTAGAGATTATGGAATTGATGACTGAGGACGATTTACTTGTTATTAATGCTGATCACGGTTGCGATCCTACTTATAAAGGAACTGATCATACCAGAGAGTATATACCTGTTCTGATGTATGGCAAGAATCTTGCAACAGCAAATGCCCATGTAAGGGACACATTTGCTGATATAGGAACTACTATTGGCAGTTATTTTGGAGTTGTTTCGCCAAACGGAAAAGAGGTTATATGAAGACTGTAAATGATATGGAAGTTATGTATCACATCAACATGAAAAAAGGTGATGTGGGTGAGTATTGCATATTGCCGGGAGATCCCGGAAGATGCAAAAAGATAGCAGAGTACTTTGACGATGCGCATTTTGTGACATCAAACAGAGAGTTTACAACATACACAGGGACCATAGCAGGAAAGAAAGTTTCTGTTACGTCAACGGGAATCGGCGGTCCCTCAGCGGCCATTGCTATGGAAGAGTTGGCAAAGATTGGGGTTCATACCTTTATTAGGATTGGTACATGCGGAGGCATTAATCTCAAAGTTAAATCCGGTGACAGTGTCATTGCAAATGCTGCCATAAGGCATGAAGGAACAAGTAGGGAATATGCGCCTATTGAGTATCCTGCGGTATCTGATTTTGAAGTGACAAGAGCGCTTGTGGATGCCTGCAGAGAACTTGGTAAGAATTATCATTGCGGAGTGGTTCAGTGCAAAGATTCTTTTTATGGACAGCACAGCCCTGAAGTGATGCCGGTTTCTTATGACCTTCTCAACAAATGGGAGGCATGGAAGCGATTGGGAGTTCTTGCAAGTGAGATGGAGTCGGCAGCTTTATTTACTGTTGCAGCTAGACTTGGGGTCAGATGTGGTGCTGTTTTCAATGTTGTTTGGAATCAGGAAAGAAAAGCACTGGGGTATGAAGAAGAGGATTGCCTTGATACAGACAGTTCTATTCAGGTTGCAATTGAGGCAATTAAGAAATTAATCGAGGAATAAACAATGTTTAAAAATAAAAAGATAAAAGATATTTTTCTCAATATAAAAAATACTGTTCAGGAAAATTTTAAGCAATATAAAGATATATTCAAAAAAACATACAATAAACGGATTGTATATATGTATTTATTTGACGCTATTATTGTTACACTGATAATTGAGATGCTGGCAAGACATTCATTTGCAAAGGGAATATATTATCTGATTTCATCACCTTATGTTCTCCTTTGTAATGCTATGATTGTTTTAATGACATTATCTGTAACACTGCTTATGAGAAGGCGTATTTTCGGTATGGCAGTTATTTCTATCATATGGATTATATTTGGAGTGGCAAACAGCGTATTGCTTTCTTACAGGGTTACGCCATTTACGGCGGTCGACCTTATGCTGATAGACAGTGCAATTGCCATTATGAATAAATATGTAAGCCCACCGATGATAGTGCTTATTGTACTGCTTGCCATCGGTGCAGTTGTAGGACTTATGTTTATATGGAAGAAAATACCTAAGATTGATCATAAGATAAATGTAGTTAAGACAGCTGGAATTATTGCCCTTGTATATGCGGTTGCTCTCGGATCGATTAATCTTGGAATAAGTGCGGACCTCTTGTCCACAAAGTTTGGTAATCTGGCTGACAGCTATAATGAGTTTGGTTTTGTTTATTGCTTTGTAAACAGCCTTTTGAATACAGGTGTTGATAAGCCGCAGGATTATTCTGACGAAAAGATTAAGAGTATTAAAGATGAGACTAAAGATCACACAAAAGAAGAAGAGGTTAAAAAGACACCGAACCTTATTTTTCTTCAGTTAGAATCATTCTTTGATGTAAACAATATGAAAAATCTTACTTTCTCAGAGAATCCGTTGCCTTATTATACAGAGTTAAAAGAAAAATATCCTCACGGACGTATGGATGTTCCGATTGTTGGAGCAGGAACTGTTAATACTGAGTTTGAGGTTATGACTGGCATGAATCTTGATGATTTTGGCCCGGGAGAATATCCATTCAAGACAGTTCTCAAGGAGAAAACATGTGAAAGCATATGTTATAATCTGAAAAATTACGGATATAAATGTCATGCTATACACAATAATACAGCAACTTTTTATAGTAGAAATCTTGTTTTCAGTAATCTCGGATATGACACATTTACTTCGGTAGAAACTATGAATGTTGAAGAGAGAACACCTATGGGATGGGCAAAAGATAAGTATCTTACCCAGTATATCATGCAGGCGCTCAGATCCAGCAAGAAACAGCAGGATTATATTTACACCATTTCTGTTCAGGGACATGGAAGTTATCCTTCTCATGAAGGAGATTTTCCAATCAAAGTCGAAGGCATTGATGATGTGGCAAGAAAAAATTCATTTGAATATTATGTGAGTCAGATTAATGAGATGGATGCATTTCTGAAAGAACTTACCGATGAATTAAGTACTTTGAAAGAAGATACTGTACTCGTGTTGTATGGAGATCACCTTCCAAGCCTTGGTATCACGGAAGAAGAACTTGTTGATGGAGATGTTTTTAAGGAAGAATATATTATCTGGAGTAATTTTGACGCAGGATTTGAGAATGAAGATATTGAGGCGTTCCAAATGCAGTCTAAGATATTGAGTCAGTTTAATATGGATGCAGGTGATATTAATAAATATACACAGAAACACAGACTTGACGAAGATCAGGATGAGTATTTGGAAGGACTTAAAAATCTGGAGTATGACATGCTTTATGGTGATAATCTCATTTATGAAGGAGAAAATCCTTACAAGGGTACAGATATCCAGTTTGGTCTCAAAAAAGTTATCTTCAGATCTATAAATCCGACTTTGGCTGAGGATGGAAAGATATATATTTATGGAAGTAATTTTACTCAGTATAGTCGTGTCTTTGTTAATGATAAGAAACTTGAAACTGAGTTTGTGGACCCAAGTACACTGATTGTTTATTATCCAGAGTTGGAAATCGGTGATTCCTTCCTTGTAAAACAGCAGAATTCAGACAGTCATGTCTTGATTGTGACGGATTCAATTGTTTATGAGGATGAGAACAATGAGGAAGATTCTGATGATAAAATGCATGAAGAAACCTCGGCAGTTGAGGAATCAAGTGGCGAAACTGAAGAAGTAACAAAGAAACACAAAAAGAAAAAGGAATAAATATAAATGACTCTCACTACAATATAATAAAAGAGTAGTGAGAGTTTTTTATGTTGAATAATTATGTCCTGTCGTGGCTGGTGGTGTGGCTTGCGGTGATTTTTGTTATTACCGGTACATTTCAGATTTATGGGAGTGTAGTGGAACAGAATAACTCAATTCAGAATAATGAAGTACATCAGAAGGTGGAAAAACAAAATTTGGAAAAACAAAATGAAAAAAATCGAGATGAAAAAAAACAAGATGAGAAAAGTCAAAATGTGAAAAATCAGAGTGAAGAGAATCAATTCGAAATGACTGCGAGAGAAAACTGCCTGATGGAGGCAATTTCAGGAACAATTCTTTTGGAGAAGAACAGCAAAGAGCATGTCAGTATTGCCAGTGTAACAAAAATTATGACGCTGCTCCTAATTTATGATGCACTTGAAAAGGGGATAATTAGTAAGGAAGATTTGGTTACAACCAGTTCTTATGCAAAGAGTATGGGAGGGTCACAGGTGTTTCTCGAAGAGGGAGAAAAACAGAGTGTAGAGACAATGATAAAGTGTATTGTAATAGCTTCCGGAAATGATGCGGCAGTTGCTATGGCAGAACACATAGCAGGTTCGGAACAGAAATTTGTTGAATTGATGAATGAGCGATGTACAAAATTGGAAATGAATGACACACATTTTGAGGACTGTACCGGTCTGACTGATTCAGATAACCATTATTCTTGTGCAAGAGATGTGGCGGTAATGAGCAGAGAACTGATTGTGAAATACCCGGATATTTTGAAATATTCCTCAATTTGGATGGAGACTATCATTCACAGTACAAATAAAGGAGATAAAGAATTTGTTCTGACAAATACAAATAAATTGTTGAAAGGAAATGAGTCTGTACTGGGATTAAAGACAGGAAGTACTTCTAAGGCAAAGTATTGTGTAAGTGTTGTGGCAAAGCAGGATAATATCACACTGATATCGGTTATTCTTGGAGCCAAAGATTATAAAGTGAGATTCAAAGAGGCTAATGAACTTTTAAAATATGGTTTTGCCAATTGCAGTATTTACAGTGATGATAGCGCAAAGAAAGTTAAATGTGAGGTGAAGGGTGGATTAAACAGTGAGTTGTTAGCGGAAAGAAAAGATAGATTTTGTTATGTATTTAAGGATGAGAAGAAAATAATAGAGAAAAAAATAAAAAGAGATAAAGAGATAACTGCTCCGGTCAAAAAAGGACAAAAAGTTGGAAAAGTTGAATATTACATTGAAGAAAATAAGATTGGAGAGGTGGATTTAATATCATGCGAAAATGTGAAAAAAGCACATTTTGTGCATGTTTTTTACAAAATAATACAATATATTGTGGCAATGATGTAATAAACCATTGAAAAAAACTGTTTTTTTATGTAAAATTGAAAAGTCGGGAAAATGGACGTATATTTTACCAGAAAGGAAGTCAAAGATGGATTTAGCTGTAAAGCTTGAAGTGTTTGAAGGTCCCCTTGATCTTTTGCTTCATCTTATAGATAAAAACAAAGTTGATATTTACGATATTCCAATAGTCGAGATAACAAGACAATATATGGAATATGTTGACGCAATGGACAAAGATGATTTGAATCTTGTCAGCGAATTTCTTGTTATGGCAGCAACTCTTGTCGACATCAAGTGTAAGATGCTTCTTCCAAAAGAGGTTAATGAAGAAGGCGAAGAGATAGATCCGAGAGAAGAACTTGTTGCAAAACTTATTGAATACAAGATGTACAAATATGCGGCTATAGAATTAAGAGACAGACAGTTATATGCAGGAAAGTCATTGTATAAGGAACCAACAATTCCTGATGAAGTACTTAAATACAGACCTCCGGTCAATCTTGATGAGATTTTAGAAGGCATGGATTTGAAGAAACTCAATGAGGTATTCCAGATGGTGCTCAAGAGACAGGTGGATAAGATTGATCCAATCAGAAGTAAGTTTGGTAAGATTGAGATGGAAGAGGTTAGCCTTACAGACAAGATTGATTATGTAAAGCATTATACCAGAGAGAGACGAAACTGCAGTTTTAAGCAGATGCTCGAAACACAAAAATCCAAGATGAATGTTATCGTTACTTTCCTGGCAGTGTTGGAACTGATTAAAAACGGTGTTATCACTGTGCGTCAGGAGAGAACTTTTGATGATATATACATATCAGCATAAATAATATCTCGATAGATGTGAAGAGGAGACAGTCGTGGGAAATATTAATTATGAAGCTGCAATAGAAGCTATTTTATTTACTATGGGTGAATCGGTGGAAATTGATAAGATAGCGGTTGCTCTTGATATAAAGAAGAAAGATGTTGTTAAAATTGTAAGTGGCTTGAAAGAAAAACTGGAACAGGAAGACAGAGGAATAAGGATAATAGAACTTGAGAATGCTTATCAGCTTTGTACAAAACCTGAGATGTATGATATTCTTATCAAAATCGCAAAACAGCCAAAACGTCAGATTCTAACAGAAGTACTTATGGAGACATTATCAATTGTTGCATATAAACAGCCTATAACAAAGGGTGAGATTGAAAGAATCAGAGGCGTTAAGTGTGATCATGCTATTAACAAACTTGTGGAGTACGATCTGATTGAAGAAGTGGGAAGATTAGATGTACCCGGAAGACCTATTCTGTTTGGAACCACAGAAGAATTTTTGAGAAGATTTGGTGTTGATTCATCTGATAATCTTCCGGATATTGATTTAGACAAAATAGAAGAATTTAAGATAGAAGCTGAACAGGAAGTTGCTATCAAATCAAATGATTAAGGAGCAGTTGAAAAGTGGGAAACTCCCCCGTTTTTCAACTGTTCTTTTGTTATCCACGACGAGCCAAGCGAAAATCTGTGCTATCGCGATTATAAATAATCGCTGTCGCAGTCGATAACTTACTAAGTAAGTTATCTCATGGCTTGCACAGAGAGTGTTCTTGAAATGGTGTTGAAATAGTTAGATTTAAATTAAGTGGGAGATGGTTGTATAAAAAAAGTAATATCAAAAATAATAAGAAAAATAACAATGACAATAGTAAAGAAAGTAATAATAAAAGCTATAAATATTTTAATGCTTACAACAATTACAGCACTTTCATTGTCGGTTGATACTGTTGATGGGCAAAGCGAAGTGCAAAATAGTGACATTCAAAATGATGAACCGCGAAATTTTCATGCAGAGTCATTTGTTCTAATTGACGGAGAAAATGGAAGAATTTTATTGGAAAAGAAATCTGACGAGAGAAGAAGTATTGCAAGCACAACGAAGATAATGACATGTATTATTGCGCTTGAAAAATCAAATCCTAATGATATTGTGGAGGTATCACAAAGAGCAGCTTCGATGCCAAAAGTAAATATGAGAACAAAAGTAGGTGAAAAATATAAGATGAGTGATTTGATTTATGCGATGATGCTTGAGTCTTATAATGATGTTGCTGTGGCCATTGCCGAACATATCTCGGGAACGGTGGAAAATTTTGCTACTCTTATGAATGAAAAGGCCGTTCAGTTGGGGGCTTACAATACAAACTTTGTAACGCCAAACGGTCTTGATGCCGATAACCACTATTCAACTGCATATGATATGGCGTTGATTGGGGCATGTGCAATAAGGGATAAGAGATTTTTAGAAATTGTAAATAAAAAAACATATAGTTTTAATGAAATTACGGGAAAGAGAAGTATTACTGTCAATAATAAAAACGGATTTCTTGCTATGGAGAGTGACTCCATTGGAATAAAGACAGGATTTACGGGAAAGGCAGGATATTGTTTCGTGGGAGCTGTAGATAATAACGGGCACAGATTGGTGAGTGTGGTTCTTGGAAGTGGCTGGCCTCCGAATAAATCATTTAAGTGGGAAGATACGAAAAAGTTGATTAAATATGGAAGAAAATACAAGTGTATAAAAGTCTTTCCACAAGGTCATACGGATATGAATATTGATATTAATGTTAATAACGGCGACTTGAAAAAAGTGCAGGCTAAAATTAAAAACAGAGAAGATTATTCCGTGCTACTGTCTGAGAAAGATGAAGTTGAGATAAAAAAATCAGTAATGAGTCAAATAAATGCACCAATGGAAAAAGGTGAATGTGTCGGTTGTTATTATTTGATTATTAATGGCAAAACAGAAAAGACATTTGAAATTGTTTTGTCAGAAAAAATAGAAAAACGTGATTACTTATTTTGTTTAAAAAATATATATGAGTTATTTACGCTTCGAAATATAAAAAGGAAAGAAAACAATAATAAATAGTTACAATAAAATAAAAACACATTAGATTTTTAAAAATGACTATCAAAAAAATAGTATATGCAGGAAAAAAGTCTTAACAAATTTAAGAGAGTAATATATATTTGCAAAGGTCTGTTTCAATGTGATATAGTAGTGGAGGTGTCGTGAAGTACGACAATATATTTAAAAGCAGAGTATAACATCAGTGATTTTGACGTTGAAGGTTAATTGCAAAGTTTAAATAGGAATGCTTAATGGAAGTAAGTGTTTAATATAATAAAGTACAGAGGGTTTGTTATGAAATTAAGTGATTTATTAGAAAAATTAGAATACACAGTTGTCTGTGGAAATGATGACTGTGAAGTAAATGAATTGGTATATGATTCAAGAAAAGTTTCAGACAAAGATGTGTTTGTCTGTATCAAGGGAGCAGCTTTTGACGGACATCAGTATATTGCGCAGGTTGTTGAAAAGAAAGCAGCAGCTGTTATTGTAATGGAGGATGTTGAAGAAATATCTGGTGTTACAATAATAAAGGTTGAAGATACAAGACTTGCACTTGCATATATGTCGGCTGCATTCTTCGGATATCCGGCCGAAAAACTTACAACAATCGGAATTACAGGAACAAAGGGCAAGACAACTACTTCATATATGGTAAGACAGGTGCTTGAAAATGTTGGAATCAGTACAGGACTTATCGGAACTATAGAAACAATAATAGGTGATGAAAAAATACCATCAGTTAACACAACCCCGGAGTCTTATATTGTACAGCAGACTTTTGCAAAAATGGTAGAAAAAGGAATTAAGTGCGTTGTTATGGAAGTGTCGTCTCAGGGACTTATGCTTCATAGAGTGGCAGGATTTACTTTCGATTACGGTATTTTTACAAACATTGAGCCTGACCACATTGGTCCAAATGAACACAAGGATTTCGAAGATTATCTCAACTGCAAGAGTATGCTTTTAAAACAGTGTAAACACGGAATTGTCAATGTCGACGATAAGCATATTAAAGATGTTATAAAGGGTCACACTTGTGATCTTGAAACTTACAGTATAGAAAAAGAATCGGATTTGAAAGCCGATAATATTAAACTTGTTACCGGCCCGGGATTTTTGGGCTGTAAATATAATGTCAGCGGTTTGATTGATATTGATGTTGAAATGCATGTTCCGGGAAGGTTCAGTGTATATAATTCGCTTTGTGCCTTGGCAATATGCAGACATTTTACAGAAGATAAGGAAATGATTAAAAAGGCTCTGCTTAGTGTGTCTGTAAAGGGGCGAGTAGAAATAATAAAAGTGTCTGACAGATTTACATTGATGATTGATTATGCGCATAACGCGATGAGTCTTGAGAGTCTGTTAAATACACTCAGAGAATATAATCCGGGAAGAATTGTTACACTGTTTGGTTGCGGTGGTAACAGATCAAAGGACAGACGTTTTAACATGGGGGAAGTGTCAGCTAAACTTTCTGACTTTACAATAGTAACTTCCGATAACCCGAGAAATGAAGAACCAATGGATATTATTGCGGATATTGTGACCGGAATTGACAGAGTTGGCGGTGAGTACGCAACTGTTCCTGACAGAAAAGATGCGATAAGATATGCTATTTTAAATGCCCGTGACGGAGATGTAATTGTACTTGCGGGAAAAGGTCATGAGGATTATCAGGAAATAAAAGGTGTTAAGCATCATATGGATGAGAGAGAACTAGTCAGCGAGGTTATTTCGGAGCCGGAAGTTAGAACTGTTTTGTGATTATTTTCTTATATGATAATCAAAATTTGAGTTACTTAACTGATTAGTGATAACGTGTAATAATATTGCTGTTTATCGCAGATGATAAATAATAGTGAAAGAGGTATACTTATGTGTGGAATTTGTGGATTTGCCGGAAATGTTAGTAATAGCAGAGAAGTTTTAAAAACTATGATGGATAAAATTGCTCACAGAGGTCCGGATGATGAAGGAATGTATGTGGATGATTTTGTTGCCATTGGACATAGACGATTAAGTATCATAGATTTGAGTCACGGCGCACAGCCAATGTATAACGAGACAGGTGATATAGCCATAGTATTCAACGGTGAGATATATAACTACAAAGAAATCAGAGATGATCTGATTTCGAAAGGTCATTCCTTTGCAAATGATTCCGATACGGAGTGTCTCATTCACGGATATGAAGAATACGGGACAGAACTTCTCACTAAACTCAGAGGAATGTTTGCATTTGTAATATGGGATTCAGAGAATAAAACACTATTTGGTGCAAGAGATTATTTTGGAATCAAACCATTCTATTATTCAATGATTAATGATACTCTGGTTTTCTCATCAGAGACAAAAAATATAATAGAGTTTCCGGGATATAAAAAAGAAGTAAATGAGGAGGCCCTTGAGCAGTATCTTAGTTTTCAGTATTCAGTTCTTCCTGAGACATTTTTTAAAGGAATCTACAGACTTCCTGCCGGTCATTATATGATTTATAAAGATGGCAAACTTGATATTCAGAGATATTTTGATCCTATGATGGAGCCAAAAGAATCAGGTGATTTAGAAGAAACTGTACAGGAGATTGAATCAGTAGTCAAAAATACAATTGACGCGCACATGATAGCTGACGTGGAGGTTGGCTCCCTCTTATCAAGTGGTGTTGATTCAAGTTATGTTGTTTCTGAATTCCCGGGGCAGAAGACATTTACTGTTGGATTCCTTGATAAGAACAGTAAGTACAATGAAATTGGATATGCAGAAAGTCTTGTAAAGGAACTTGGAAAAGACAATTACAGCAAGAATATTGACAGCGATGAGTATTTCGATATTATTCCTACGGTTATGTATTATATGGACGAGCCTTTGGCTGATCCTTCCTGCATCGCCTTGTATTTTGTTGATGAAGTGGCAGCTGACTACATTAAGGTTGTTCTGTCGGGAGAGGGAGCGGATGAGTTCTTTGGAGGATATAATATTTATCATGAACCAATTTCGCTTCATGGCTATCAGAAACTTCCCCGCTTTGTGAGAAAAGCTTTTGCTGCAGTTGCAAAGAAGATGCCAGACATAAAAGGAAGAGATTTTCTTATCAGAGGAAGCAAAACCGTTGAGGAGAGATTTATTGGAAATGCAAACATGTTCTCAGTGGAAGAACGTGAGAAACTTCTAAAAAATGCGCCTACGCATGTGGCACCAAAGGATATTGTTGCGCCTGTTTATGATAGAGTAAAGGGGCTTAATGATATTGCAAAAATGCAGTATATAGATACAAATTTCTGGCTTCAGGGGGATATTCTTCTGAAAGCCGACAAAATGAGCATGGCTCACAGTCTGGAGTCGAGAGTTCCGTTTCTTGATATAGCGGTATTTAACTATGCAAAGACTCTGCCAATAGATTTCAGGTGTAACAAAGAAGCTACAAAGAGAGCTTTCAGAATTGCAGCTAAAAAACATCTGCCGGAGGCAACAGCAAATAAAAAGAAACTGGGATTCCCTGTTCCGATAAGGGTATGGCTTAAAGAAGAAAAGTATTATAATTTGGTTAAAGAAGTACTGACTAGTGAAGCAGCCAAGAAATACTTCGATACAGACATGCTTTTGAAATTGTTGGAAGATCACAGAAACGATAAGGCTGATAACAGTAGAAAAATATGGACTGTATATGTTTTCCTTGTATGGTATAACGTATATTTTGGCAAAGAGACTTTTGTGCCAAAGAATCATGAAAGAATAGAAGAGAGAATGAAACAGAGGGCATAAGCTCTCTGTTTTTTGTAGTTATTTTTGTTTCGTTTGTTAGAACTTCTAAAAAAAGTGCTTGCGAAATACTTATAAAATGTTACAATTATAATCGGCGTAAATTGGATTATTTATGCTTCCTAATGGATAGCATATCAGTTAATTATTTTAACTGAAAAAAGTAAGCCATAAAAATACATAAATATAAAAATGGAGGACAGATCTATGAGCTCAACAGCAAATGTTTCAGCGAGAACAAGAATTGAATCTTTACTCGATGACAACAGTTTTGTTGAAATCGGTGCATTGGTTACTGCCAGAAACACAGATTTCAACATGCAGACAAAAGAGACACCAGCTGACGGTGTGATTACCGGTTATGGTGTTATCGATGGAAAGTTAGTATACGTTTTTAGTCAGGATGCATCTGTACTTGGTGGATCAGTTGGCGAAATGCATGCTAAGAAGATTATTAACATCTATAATCTCGCAATGAAAATGGGGGCACCGGTTATTGGATTACTTGACAGTGCAGGTTTGAGATTGCAGGAGGCTACAGATGGACTTAACGCTTTCGGAAGAATTTATCTCAAGCAGACAATGGCTTCAGGGGTGGTTCCACAGATTACAGCAGTATTTGGAAACTGCGGTGGTGGACTTAGCGTTATACCTGCATTATCAGATTTTACATTTATGGAGTCAGATAAGGCAAAGTTATTTGTCAATTCACCAAATGCCATTAAAGGCAATAGAGAAGATGTATGTAACACTGCAGGAGCAGATTTCCAGAGCTCAAAAGCCGGACTTGTAGATTTTGTCGGAAGTGATGCTGAGATTTTTGAATCTATCAGAGAACTTGTTTCAATGCTTCCTTCAAACAATGAGGAAGAAGCAGATCTTGGTTCTTGTGAAGATGATCTTAACAGAAAGTGCAGTGGTATCGAGAATTGTGTTGAAGACTCAAAACTTGCAGTTGGAAATATTGCAGATGATCACATTGTTCTCGAATTAAAAGAAAACTTTGCACCTGAGATGTTGACAGCATTTATCAGATTAAACGGCGCAACAGTTGGTGTTGTTGCAAACAGAACAAAGATTTACGATGAGGAAATGAACGTTACTGCTGAGTTTGAAGATAAGCTTACAGTTAACGGATGTGAAAAGGCAGAAGAGTTTATAAGATTCTGTGATGCTTTCAATATTCCTGTTCTCACTCTTACAAACACAACAGGATATGAAGCTGCATGCAAATGCTCTGAGAAGAGACTTGCAAAAGCAACAGCTAAATTAGTTTATGCATATGCTGATGCAACTGTACCAAAGGTTAACCTTATTATTGGAAATGCTTTTGGAAGTGCATATATTACAATGGGTTGTAAAGCACTGGGAACTGATGTTGTTTATGCATGGCCTGATGCAAAGATTGCAATGATGGATGCAAAGAACGCAGTTTCTATTATTTACGCTGATGAAATTGAAAAAGCAGATAATGCTGCAGAAAAGATTGCTGAAAAGACAGCTGAATACAATGAGATTCAGTCAAGCGTTAACAACGCAGCTTCACACGGATATATAGACAGTATTGTTGAACCTGAGGAGACAAGAAAGTATTTGATTGGAGCTTTCGAGATGTTATACACAAAGAAAGAAGAACGTCCAATCAAGAAACATTCAACAATTTAGGAAGGTGGAAATTTAAAATGTCAAAGAAATTACGTTTATTATTCAGCCTTGCTTCATTGATGATTATCATGAGTTTTTCATGTGTCTCAGTTTATTCGGATGAAGTGAATAATGATAATCAGGAAGTTTCTGCTGAAGAGGCACCTGCTGAAAATCAGGAAGGCGCAGCTGATGGAAATCAGATAAATGCCGGTGATTTCGGCAATTATATGGAAGAGCCGACTACTACCGTTGATGACACAATCATGTACTTAGACGGAAAGATTTCACTTGCTCAGTTGAAGCAGGCAATTGCTCAGTACAAGGCATACATTCCACAGATGGGTAGTTTGAGTGATGACGAACTTGAATATCTTGTAAAGAATTCAGGAGATCAGACAGGCTTCTTTGAAAATTATATGACTACTGTTGTCGGAGGAAAGTTAGGTAGCTATGTTGCTGAAGAAGATGAAGTAAAAGTTGAAGAAGTTACCGACGAAGGCGCGGTTAATGAATTAAAGATTGTAACAAATATGCATTTTACAAATGATGACGCAGATTTTATTGTTACTGTAAAAGTATTTGATAATCTTGGACCTGTTGTTCAGACAGCCACATTCAAGACTATCGAAGATGAAAGTTTATCGACAAAAATGAAATCAGCATTTGCAAATATGCTTATGGGAATGGGAACAGTATTTGTTGTTCTTATAGTTATGATGCTTATTATTTCAGGCTTTGCATTTATTCCTAAGATTCAGGCTGCATTTGCAGGAAAGAAGGAAGAGGATAAGGAAGTTGCCAATAATTCTTCTACACCTGTTGCAGAACCGGGTAATACAGACCTGGCTGATGACGGAGAACTTGTTGCAGTTATTGCCGCTGCAATCGCAGCTAGTGAAGGAACATCAACAGACGGATTTGTTGTACGTTCTATCAGAAGAAGATAATGATTAAATAAATGAGTAAAAATGACTCGAATAGATAAATGGAGGATTAAAAATGAAGAGTTATACAATCACAGTAAACGGAAATGTATATGATGTTACAGTAGAAGAGACAGGCGCAAGCTCATCAGCACCTGTTGCAAGAAAAGCAGCACCTGCTCCAAAGGCAGCACCTGCAGCACCAAAAGCTTCAGCAGGAGCAGGATCAATCAAAGTAAGTGCACCAATGCCTGGTACAGTTAAGGCTATCAACGTAAGCGTTGGGGATGCAGTAAAGAAAGGTGATACAATTTTAGTATTTGAAGCTATGAAGATGGAAAATCAGCTTGTAGCTCCACAGGATGGAACAGTTGCATCTATCGATGTTGCAGTAAATGACAGTTTTGAAGCAGGTGTTTCAATCGCAACATTGAACTAATAGTCAGTTGAATAACTGAGTGTTGGTTTTTAGATTATCGATATAAATGGAGGTACAATATGAATTTCGCAGATACAATAGGAAACCTGATACATCAGACTGCGTTTATGAATCTTACATGGGGTAATTATGTAATGATTGCAGTTGCCTGTGTTTTCCTATTTTTAGCAATTAAAAAGGGATACGAACCTTTACTTTTGGTTCCTATTGCCTTTGGTATGCTTTTGGTAAATATGTATCCGGATATTATGATATCACCTGAAGAAGCTTCTAACGGAACAGGCGGACTTCTTCATTACTTCTTCCTTTTGGATGAATGGAGTATTTTGCCATCACTTATTTTCATGGGTGTTGGAGCAATGACAGACTTTGGTCCACTTATTGCAAATCCGAAGAGTTTCCTTCTTGGTGCAGCTGCACAGTTTGGTATTTATTCGGCATATTTCTTGGCAATTTTCATGGGATTTGGTGGAAAGGCAGCGGCGGCTATTTCTATTATCGGTGGAGCTGACGGTCCTACATCTATTTTCCTTGCCGGTAAACTTGGTCAGACAGAACTTATGGGACCTATCGCAGTGGCGGCTTATTCGTACATGTCGTTGGTACCAATTATTCAGCCACCAATTATGAAGTTGCTCACTACTGAAAAAGAGCGTAAGATTAAGATGGAACAGCTCAGACCGGTTTCAAAATTAGAAAAAATCTTATTCCCTATTGTTATTACAATCGTAGTAGTTATGGTTCTTCCAACTACAGCACCACTTGTTGGTATGCTCATGCTTGGAAATTTATTTAGAGAATCAGGAGTTGTTAAACAGCTTCAGGAAACAGCATCTAACGCACTTATGTATATCGTAGTTATATTACTTGGTACATCAGTTGGTGCAACAACAAGCGCAGAAGCTTTCCTTAATATCAGCACAATTAAGATCGTTGTATTAGGACTTGTAGCTTTCGCAGTTGGTACAGCAGCTGGAGTATTGTTTGGTAAGGTTATGTGCGTGGCAACGGGTGGAAAGGTAAATCCACTTATTGGTTCAGCGGGTGTTTCTGCCGTTCCGATGGCAGCCAGAGTTTCACAGAAGGTAGGTGCGGAGGCAGATCCTACAAACTTCCTTTTGATGCATGCTATGGGACCTAACGTTGCCGGAGTTATCGGTACTGCAGTTGCAGCCGGTACATTTATGGCTATTTTTGGAATTAATTAATAGAGGAGGATAATCAAATGGCAGAAAAGAGACCTGTTAAGATTACTGAAACAGTTTTACGTGATGCACATCAGTCACTTATCGCAACAAGAATGCCTACTGATGTAATGCTTCCAATCGTTGAGACTATGGATCAGGTTGGATATCATGCAGTAGAATGCTGGGGTGGTGCTACATTCGATGCTTCACTTAGATTTTTGAAAGAAGATCCATGGGAGAGACTTAGAAAGTTAAGAGATGGATTTAAGAATACAAAGTTACAGATGTTATTCAGAGGACAGAACATTTTAGGATACAGCCATTATTCAGATGATGTTGTAGAATACTTTGTTCAGAAGTCACTTGCAAACGGAATTGATATCATTAGAATTTTCGATTGTTTAAATGACCTTAGAAACCTTGAGACAGCTGTAAAGGCATCAAACAAAGAAGGCGGGCACGCTCAGATTGCACTTTCTTACACACTTGGAGATGCTTACACACTTGATTATTGGAAAGAAACAGCAAAGAAGATTGAAGATATGGGTGCAAATTCACTTTGTATCAAAGATATGGCAGGATTACTTACACCATCAAAGGCTACAGAGTTAGTTCAAGCCTTAAAAGACGGTACACAGTTACCTATCGATCTTCATACTCATTACACATCAGGTGTAGCTTCAATGACATACCTTAAGGCAGTTGAAGCGGGATGTGATATCATCGATACAGCTATTTCTCCGTTCGCACTTGGTACATCTCAGCCTGCAACAGAAGTTATGGTTGAGACATTCAAGGGAACAGAGTACGATACAGGACTTGATCAGAAGATTCTCAAGAAAGTATCTGATCACTTCAAGACATACAGAGAAGAATGCCTTGCAAACGGATTGCTTAATCCAAAGGTTCTCGGAGTTGATATTAAGACACTTCTTTACCAGGTACCTGGTGGAATGCTTTCAAACATGGTTTCTCAGCTTAGCGAAATGGGGGCTGAGGATAAGCTTGACGAAGTGCTTCAGGAGATTCCAAATGTTCGTAAGGACTTTGGTGAACCACCTCTTGTTACACCATCAAGCCAGATCGTTGGTACACAGGCTGTACTTAACGTTGTTATGGGTGAGAGATATAAGATGGTTAACCAGCAGGCAAAAGACTTACTTGCTGGAAAATACGGACAGACAGTTAAACCATTTAACCCAGAGGTTCAGAAAAAAGCAATCGGAGATGAGAAGCCAATCACATGCAGACCTGCAGATTTGCTTGAGCCATCATTAGAGAAATTTGAAAAAGAATGTGCACAGTGGAAACAGCAGGATGAAGATGTACTTTCATACGCATTATTTCCACAGGTTGCAAAAGAGTTCTTTGAGTACAGAGAAGCACAGCAGACACAGGTTGATGCTACTGTTGCAGACAAAGAAAACGGAGCATATCCGGTATAATAAGAGTATTAGGGGCTTGCATTACGCTTGCCCCTTTCTTGAATGATAAGGAGAGTTAATGAGTAAGGTTGTTGTAATTGGTGGCGGAGCTGCAGGAATGATAGCAGCAATTGCCGCAGCGAGAAATTATAATGAAGTGCATCTCTTTGAAAAAAACGAAAAGTTAGGTAAAAAGATATTTATAACAGGCAAGGGACGATGCAATGTCACCAATGCTTCGGATATGAACAGTCATTTAAACAATGTTGTATCAAATCCAAAATTTTTATACAGCGCATACAATGCTTTTTCTGCAGAGGACATGATGGAACTGATTGAATCTGCAGGAGTTGAGCTTAAAATAGAAAGAGGCCAGAGGGTGTTCCCTGCGAGTGATCACTCTTCGGATATAATAAAGGCACTGACAAAGTTGCTCAGGGATTCAGACGTGAATATACATCTGAATGATGAAGTGAAGAATGTTTCTGTTTCGGAAAAACCGGAAAAAGGAAGTTTTGCAATATTAACAGCCGGAGGGGAAAAAGTGTACTGTGATAATTGTATTGTTGCCACAGGAGGATTCTCGTATCAGACTACAGGTTCTACCGGAGACGGCTACAGGTTTGCCGAAAATTTTGGACACAATATGGTTAAGGTAAATCCAGCGCTGGTCCCTTTGAATGTAAAAGAAGAAGTCTGCAAAGAACTGCAGGGACTGTCGCTTAAAAATGTTAAGCTTACTTTTGAAATCAACAATAAAGAAGTTTACAGCGACATGGGCGAGATGCTGTTTACTCATTTCGGTGTGAGCGGACCTTTAGTTCTGACAGCAAGTTCAATAATTACTGACAAAATCAGTGGTAATAATGTCAAAGCTTATATTGATTTGAAACCGGCATTGTCTGTTGAGCAGTTGGATAAGCGACTTCTCAAAGATTTTTCGGAAAATATCAATAAAGATTTTAAAAATAGTATAGATGGATTATTGCCAAAAAAGATGATACCGATTATTATAAATCTTAGTGGTATTCCGGCTGAAAAAAAAGTTAATGAAATCACAAAAGAGGAAAGAGAAAGCCTGATAAGTTGTCTGAAGAAATTTGAACTTACCATTACTTCAACAAGAGGTTTTAATGAGGCAATTATCACAAAAGGAGGAATTGACATTAAAGATATCTCTCCAAAGACAATGGAGTCAAAACTGATTCCCGGACTTTTCTTTGTGGGAGAGGTGCTGGATTTGGATGCATTTACAGGCGGATATAATCTTCAGATTGCATGGTCCACAGGATATGTGGCAGGAAGTTCCATTTGGTAAGAATAAGAGAGCAAAATTAAAGGAGAATACAATGTATAATATAGCAATTGACGGACCTGCAGGAGCAGGAAAAAGTACAATAGCAAAATTAGTTGCAAAGAAGTTAGGATTTATATATGTTGATACAGGGTCAATGTACAGAACCTTGGCTCTTGCATGTATAAGAGCGGGAGTATCAGCTGAAGAAAAAGACAAGGTTGTTGATGTGTGCAACAGCGTTCAGGTTTCTCTTGAGTATGTTGACGGGAATCAGGTTGTAAGACTTAACGGTGAAGATGTCAGCGGATATATCAGAAATGAAGAAGTGGGAAATATGACAAGTGCAATTGCCGTTTATGAGCCGGTAAGAGAAATTCTTGTTAAAATGCAGCAAAAGATTGCTACAGAACAGGATCTTGTAATGGATGGAAGAGATATTGGAAGTGTTGTTCTTCCAAACGCAAATCTTAAAATATATCTTACAGCAAGTGTTGAGACAAGAGCCCGGAGAAGATATAAAGAACTTGTTGAGAAGGGCGTTGAGTGTGATATTAATGAAATTGCGAAAGATATTGAAGACAGAGATTACAGAGATATGCACAGGGAGGTGTCTCCGCTTACTCAGACAGAGGACGCTGTTCTTGTAGATTCGTCAGATATGACAATCGATGAGGTTGTTGAAAAAATAATCAGCTATGTTAACAAATAGTTACAAATGAAGGAAAGCTGACAGAAAAGTTATTTAAAGGAATATAAACATGAATATTACAGTTGCTAAAACTGCCGGATTTTGCTTTGGAGTTAAGAAGGCAGTTGAAAAAGTATATGAGCAGATTGATGTATCAAAAAAACAGATTTATACCTTTGGTCCGATAATTCACAATGAGGAAGTCGTGAAGGATTTTGAAGAAAAGGGCGTAAAGGTGATTAATGAACCTGAAGACATAGAAAAGATTGGTGATGCTACACTGATTATCAGATCTCATGGCGTTTCAAAAGAAATATATGATATCGCAGAAAAATCAGGTGTTGAGATTGTAGATGCTACATGTCCTTTTGTCAAAAGGATTCATGACATTGTAAATGAGGAAAGCAAAAAAGGCAGTACTATTGTAATAATTGGTAATAAATCGCATCCGGAGGTTGAAGGTATTGTAGGATGGGTTAATGGCAAATCTTATGTGGTCAGCAGTGAGGAAGATATAGATTTAATTGATGAAAATTTGTGCAAAAAGCTGTGTATTGTGTCCCAAACGACATTTAATTACAATAAATTCAATAATTTAGTTGAAATTATTTCTAAAAAAGGTTATGATATAAATTGCTTAAATACGATATGTAATGCGACACACGAGAGACAAATCGAGGCAAAGCAAATTGCTTCCAATGTAGATGCGATGATTGTTATTGGAGGAAAAAGCAGTTCTAATACCCAAAAGCTTTACGAAATTTGCAAAGAACAGTGCGATAATACTTATTATATCCAGACTGTATCAGATTTAGACTTGTGTAAACTTAATTCTATAAAGAGTATAGGTATTACAGCGGGGGCTTCCACCCCAAAGAAAATTATCGAGGAGGTTCATGCTAATGTCAGAAATGAGTTTTGAACAAATGTTGGAAGAATCATTTAAAACAATTCATACAGGAGAGGTCGTTGAAGGTACTGTTATCAGCGTCAAAGAGGATGAAATTGTTCTTAACATAGGAGGAAAGGCGGACGGTATTCTTACACGTAATGAATACTCAAACACACCGGGTGTAGACTTGACTACAGTTGTCAAAGTTGGCGATACAATGACAGTTAAAGTTCTTAAGCTTAACGACGGTGATGGTCAGGTGTTGTTAACATACAAGAGACTTGCAGCTGAGAAGGCTAACAAAGCACTTGAAGAAGCTTTCGAGAACAAGACAGTACTCAAGGGAACAGTTGTACAGGTTAACAGTGGTCTCAATGTAAGTGTTGATGAGGCTAAGGTGTTTATTCCTGCAAGCCTTGTATCAGATGTTTTTGAAAAAGATCTCACAAAATATCAGGGACAGGAAGTTGAATTTGTAATTACAGAATTCAACCCAAGAAAGAGAAGAATTATCGGAGACAGAAAACAGTTATTAGTTGCTAAGAAAGAAGCAATCCAGAAAGAACTTTTCGCTAAAATCGAAGTTGGAATGACTGTTGAAGGTGTTATTAAGAATATAACAGACTTTGGTGCTTTCGTTGATATAGGAGGAGTAGACGGTTTATTACATATCTCTGAGATGTCTTGGGGACGTGTTGGAAATCCAAGAAAGTTATTCAAAGTTGGTGATAAGGTAACTGCTTTCATCAAAGAGATTAATGAGAACAAGATTGCATTAAGTCTTAAGTTCCCGGAATCTAACCCATGGTTGAATGCTGCTGAGAAGTATGCAGTAGGCAACGTTGTAACAGGAACAGTTGCAAGAATGACAGATTTTGGTGCATTTGTTGAGTTAGAGACAGGTGTTGATGCACTTCTTCATGTATCTCAGATTGCAAGAGAACACATTGAGAAGCCGGCTGATGCTCTTAAGGTTGGTCAGGAAATCGAAGCTAAGGTTGTAGATTTCGACGAAGAGAGTAAGAAGATTAGTCTTAGCATCAAGGCTTTACTTCCTGAAGTAGAAGAAGCAGCTCCTGAAGAAGAAGTTGCAGAAGAAGCAGCTCCTGTTGAAGAGACAGCAGAAGAAGTTGCAGAAGAAGCAGCTCCGGTTGAAGAAACAGCAGAAGAAGTTGCTGAGACAGAAGAGTAATCTTAAAACAATCTTAATATATAATTAAAAAGATAAAAGCAAGCTTTATGATAAGCTTGCTTTTGTCGGTTTATATCACAGCAGGATTCAGTCGTGAGTCTTGAATAATATGGAGATGATTTTATGAGAGTAATCGCAGGAAAGGCAAGAAGCCTTCCGCTTAAATCAGTTGACAGTCTTGGGACCAGACCAACACAGGACAGGACTAAAGAAACTCTGTTTAATGTTATAGGTAATGATGTTTACGATTCTGTTTTTCTTGATTTGTTTAGCGGAAGCGGTGCGATAGGGATTGAGGCATTAAGTCGTGGGGCTAAAAGAGCTTTCTTTGTTGAAAACAACAGAAATGCTTTAAAATATATTGATATGAATCTGGAATTTACAAAATTAAAAGATGATGCCACTGTTCTGAAAATGGATGTGATGGATGCTTTAAAAATTCTGGAGAATCAAAAAATAATTTTTGATATTATTTTTATGGATCCACCATATAACAGGGAACTTGAGAAAGAAGTATTGATTTTTTTGAGTAAATCTGCTTTAATTGATAGTTGTTCAAGTATAATTGTTGAAGCGTCAAATGAGACTGATATGGATTATCTTGATGAATTAGGTTTTGTAATTGTAAAAACAAAGCAATACAAGACTAATAAACATGTTTTTATTGAGTTAGGTGGTGCAGTAAATGACTAGAGCAATTTATCCCGGTAGTTTTGATCCTATAACAATGGGGCATTTAGATGTAATTAAGAGAGCGTCGGAGATTGTTGATGAACTTATTGTTGGAGTGTTGAATAATAATGCAAAAAGTCCATTGTTTTCTGTTGAAGAACGTGTTAGAATGATTGAGGATACTGTGGATTTTTTACCGAATGTAAAAGTTATGGCCTTTGAAGGTCTTTCGGTAGATTTTGCAGAGTCACAGAATGCAAAGATGCTTGTGAGAGGACTTAGAGCGGTAACAGATTTTGAGTACGAGTTACAGATGTCCCTTACTAATAGAAAGATTAATCCTAATATAGATACTATATTTTTTAATACCAGTCTGGAATATGCTTATTTGTCATCAAGTACTGTAAAAGAAATGGCATATTTTGGTGCTGATATATCTGAATGTGTTCCTGACTTTTTGGTTGATACTATATACCAAAAGGTCAAAGAAAGAAGATGATCCGATAAAGGATGCAGATGATATAGTAAGTGATAGTATATAGACCTATTTTGGGGATGGATTAAGAAAAGGAGAATTGATTATGAGCAAGATTGAACAGGTTATTTCGGAAATTGAAGAATATATCGATAGCTGCAAGTTTGTAAAGTTATCTCAGACAAAGATTATTGTAAACAAGGATGAAATTGATGAGTTGTTAAGAGAACTCAGACTTAAGACTCCTGATGAAATCAAAAAATATCAGAAGATTATCGCAAATAAGGAAGCTATTCTTAACGATGCTAAGGATAGAGCTGATTCAATGATTAGTGAAGCAACAGCTCACATCACTGAACTTGTCAGTGAACACGAGATTATGCAACAGGCATACAAAGAGGCTAATCAGGTTATTGAGCAGGCACAGCTTCAGGCACAGCAGATTCTTGACAGTGCAACTACAGATGCCAATAATATCAGAAGTGGTGCTGTACAGTATACAGACGAAATACTTGCGAATATTCAGGATGTTCTTACAAACGGTATGAATAATTTCCAAAATATTCAGGGCAATATGATGGCTTCACTCAACAGTTCACTTGAAGTTGTTGTTTCAAGCAGAAAGGAACTTTCAGGTGCACCTGCAGAGCCTGTTGTTAGTGATGACATTGAAGAACCATCTATTTCATTAGATTAATTGAATGATGATTTGGTGTATTACATAAGAGAGAGCGCAGATCTAAAAAAGGTTTGCGCTTTCTTTGTTGTTTGCGATAAGCAAATTCCCAAAATGTGATTGCACAGAGATTATTATTTTGTGACCATGTAATTACTGAGATAGTGAAAGGTAAATGATTATTATGCAGTAACTTATTAATAGTGAAATAAGTTTCCCTTTAAGGTACCTGAGTTTAGCTTTTCTGTCATTGATGAAAGATAGGGACTGTACAGTTATACATAAACCGCCTGTTGCGATACCGGTTATTGTTAGAAATAATTTTGATGATAAAGTGCAGTCTGTAATTTTTGAAAAACCTTTAGTTATTTCAATTAGTGTAATAATTGTCTGTTTTCCCATTAAGTAATCAGGGATAAATGCAGAAAAGTAATCCGAGATTACTGAAAAGATGATTAGATAAAATATAATCACCGAAATAGATTTGATGCTGTCAAATGCCGGGTTTGTCTTTTTAACCTGTTGCAATTTCAAGGAGGTTAACGGCGTATCATAATAATCTGATTTCTCTCTCAGTAAAAATGCGGTAATTAGAGAAGGGATATATGATATTCCTAATAAGAATAATGGCGAAATGGAGCGGGACATAACCTTGTTATATACAAATCCAAAGAGAAAACCGATGCCGACATTATTGGTGAAGGAAATCAGGTACAGATATTCCCGGTATGATATCTTTCCTGAAGAGTAAAGGAAAGAGGCGGTTTTTATACCCATGGGATATCCACATGTAAATCCGGTGATTACAACAAAGCACCCCTGAGGAGTGATGTGGAATAATTTGTGCAATATAGGATAGAATAATTTGGAAACCGGTTCGTACAAGTCAAAAGCAGACATGTAGGATGTGATGGTAATAAAAGGAAATATTACAGGAAGCAGAGTATATAAGGATAGGTTTATTCCTGATATTATGGCCTTTGAACTAATCTCTGGTGTTATCAAAATGAGAATTATTGATAAATAGAACAAAGCGGAAAGTATTTTTTTCATGATGATTCCAAAATAAGTAGTTTATAATATACTATTTTTCTTCAAATTTAATTATACCATTGCAATTATAAGAAAAATGACATAAAATTAACAAAGTGGTATGAAAACAAGTCTTTAATACGAAGGTGAAAGTGATGAAGATTACATCGATTGCCAGCGGAAGCAGTGGTAATTCTATTTGCGTTACAAATGAAAAAGAAGGATTTCTGATTGATGCGGGCATAAGCAAGAAGCGGATTGAAGAAGGCTTAAAAGTAGCAGATATTGCACCTGAGAATCTAAAAGGAATTCTTATTACTCATGAACACTCTGATCATATCAAGGGATTGGGCGTGTTTCTAAGAAAGTACAAAACTCCCGTTTATGCTACCGGCAAGACAATAAAATATATTTTGAACAGTAGTTCGGTAGGAAAAGTTGACACCGATTTGTTTTTTGAAATTGGTCCGGACAAAGAGTTTAAGTTGGGAGATTTTGGAATCAGACCTTTCAGAGTAAGTCATGATGCGGTTGATCCGGTTGCTTACAGATTTACAGAAAATGATAAGGCTGCCGCAGTTGTTACGGATCTTGGATATTATGACGATTATATTGTTGATAATCTAAAAGGCCTTGATGCTGTTTTGTTAGAGTCGAATCACGATGTTAACATGCTTCAGACCGGACCTTACCCGTACCATTTAAAACAGAGAATTTGGGGGAATAAGGGACATCTGTCAAATGAAACGGCAGGAAGACTTCTTGATACTATAGCGGGTGAACACTTAAAAAATGTTATCTTGGGACATTTGAGCAATGAAAATAATTATCCTGAACTGGCATTTGAAGCAGTAAGAAATGAAGTGAATGCCGGAATAGGTCAGTATTGTGCAAATGATTTTAATTTGGTTGTTGCCAGACGCGATATGCCGTCTGATACAATAGATGTTTAAGGAGGAACGACAATGAAGAAGACAATCATTACAGTTGTAGGAAAGGATACAGTTGGTATTATTGCAAAAGTATGTACATATTTAGCAGAAAAACAGGTGAATATTTTAGATATTTCACAGACTATTGTACAGGGGTATTTTAATATGATGATGATAGTTGATGCAAACAATGCAAATACTGCATTTGATGCATTAGTTGATGATATGGAAAAGATAGGCGAAGAGATAGGGGTTTCAATTAAAGTTCAACATGAAGACATTTTTGACAGCATGCATAGAATTTAATGGAGGCACATATGATTAATATTTTTGAAGTAAATGAAACTAACAAAATGATAGAGCAGGATAACCTCGATGTAAGAACTATTACACTGGGTATTAGTCTGCTTGATTGTATCAGTGATGATTTGGATACACTGAACAACAATATTTATAATAAGATTAAGAGACTTGCAAGCAATCTGGTTCAGACAGGTGAGGATATTTCTAAACAGTTTGGTATTCCAATCGTAAATAAGAGAATTTCCGTAACACCAATTGCACTTGTTGGTGGCGCTGCCTGCAAGACACCTGATGATTTTGTGACAATCGCAATGACACTTGATAAGGTTGCTAAAGAAGTTGGAGTGAACTTCCTTGGCGGATATTCAGCGTTGGTAAACAAAGGTATGACTCCGGCAGAAGAAATGCTTATCAGATCTATTCCAAAGGCCCTTGCAAGTACTGAGAGAGTTTGTAGTTCCGTAAATGTAGGATCTACAAAGACAGGTCTTAATATGGATGCAGTTAAGCTTATGGGAGAGATGATTGTAGAGACAGCAACTCTCACAAAAGAGCAGGACTCTCTTGGTTGTGCAAAACTTGTTGTATTCTGTAATGCACCTGACGACAATCCATTCATGGCCGGAGCTTTCCACGGTGTTACTGAAGCTGATGCTATCATCAATGTCGGTGTAAGCGGACCTGGTGTTGTTAAACATGCACTTTCAAAAGTAAGAGGAGAAAATTTTGAGGTTCTCTGTGAAACTATAAAGAAGACTGCTTTCAAGGTTACAAGAGTTGGTCAGCTCGTTGCCTGCGAGGCTTCAAAGAGACTTGGAATTCCTTTTGGTATTGTAGATTTATCTTTGGCTCCAACACCTGCTATCGGTGATTCCGTTGCTGATATTCTAGAGGAAATCGGTCTTGAGAGAGCAGGAGCGCCGGGAACAACAGCTGCCCTTGCATTACTAAACGATCAGGTTAAAAAAGGCGGAGTTATGGCATCATCTTACGTTGGTGGATTAAGTGGTGCGTTTATTCCTGTCAGCGAGGATCAGGGTATGATTGACGCAGTTAAGGAAGGAGCTCTTACAATAGAAAAGTTAGAAGCAATGACATGTGTTTGTTCGGTAGGACTTGATATGATTGCTATTCCTGGAGATACAAAGGCAACTACTATTTCGGGAATTATTGCTGATGAAGCTGCTATTGGTATGATTAACCAGAAGACAACAGCTGTAAGACTTATTCCTGTTATTGGAAAGGGAGTAGGAGAGATTGTTGAGTTTGGTGGTTTGCTTGGTTATGCTCCGATTATGCCGGTTAATAACTTCTCATGCGATAACTTTGTTAACAGAACAGGAAGAATTCCTGCACCAATCCATAGTTTTAAGAACTAATAGCTTTAAAAACAAATAGTTTCAAAATAGCTAATATTGTAAAAAAAATGGTAATGGTGGCTAATAGGGTTAAAGCTTATAGCATTTAGAAATTATAAATAATTATAAATATAGAAAAGTGTTTTCATAATCGTGATTTGATGATGAGAACACTTTTTTGTTTCCGGAATAAATATTAATACATTTTGTTTTTAAAATTAAATGTAAAGTCGTTGTATCTTTTATTTCCTTTTGCAGAAGATATCTTGTTGTATATTAAGTCAGCTCTTTGATTTATATCCAGTAATAATCTGGCTTCGTTTGAAGCAAATTTATAAAAATCACCAAATTTGTTGATTAAAGGGATATCACAGTTTTGTTTTAAATCTTTCATAATTCCCGAATTCGCAGAATTAATTGCAAGGGGAAACATGTAATGATTATATCCGCTTGATTTGATGGAATTAATGTTTTCTGTTGTTATCCCAAGCATAATATGCAATAAACTGCGTTTTAAGTGTGCTGATGTCTCGTCTTTTGAGAGAAGACTGTCGAGAAAACTGTCTATATTTTCATATTCTGATTTCAGGTTATTAATTTTGTTTGACAAATCCTCAGATATGTCGCTGTATTTATCAAAGTTGGAATCAGTTATCAGACTGTAATAATACATGTCTGAAAAATCCTTTAATACTATAGACGATAATTGGGAATTGATATCATCAAATACGTGGCGCGGAAGGACATTGGCCAACAAATTGGTATCGTCACTGCCTGTGGCAATTTGCGCTCTTACAGCGGTTGCGGAAGCAAACTTGCCATTGATTGTCTCTGAATTATATCCGTTGTCTGTTCTTTTTATACCTAGTGGTTTAATGGATGAATCAGTCCTGATAATGGCTTTTAAGTATTCAACAGCCAAAATGTTGTTTGGCTGATTAAGAATATCACATGCCGTTGAATCGTTGAGATATTCTGACAGTGCCAAAGCTCTTGCTTTTGGAAAAGCCAAACCTTCCTTTAACTTGCCTTTTAATGAAAACTTATATTGTTCCGGTTCTGATGTGAATACAATTGCATATTCCTGCAATTTGTCGATGGAATCTTCCTCGCATCCAAAAACCAGGTAATCAACAATTCCGGTTTTGTTAAGTAAATCTACTGCTGAGTAGGCAAACAATTCAGCACTTCCGGTTGAAAATGCAGTCGGAAGTTCGATTACAAGATCGCACCCGCTCATGATTGCCCATTTTGCACGATTATACTTGTTGTAAATAGCGGCTTCGCCTCGCTGGACATAATTTCCGCTCATTGCAATTATTACGTTGTCACATTCGGTGATTTCTTTTGCATGTGATATCTGGTAATTGCGCCCGTTATGAAAAGGATTGTATTCAGCGATTATTGCAGTGGTTTTCATAAAAGCCTCCGATTTAAATAATAGTATGATTAAAGTAATAATTATAGTACCTGATTTTATTCTAACATTACCATAAAGAAGTGGCAATGAAATAAGAAAATATTGATATTTATTTAACAATCTATTTGGCCGTGTTTTGTTGTTTTATAAAGTTGTTTTTGGTATAATATATCAGTAAAAAATATTAGCATTTCAAGGCGTGCCCCCTTAATGTGTTATTGGAATGTGGATTGTATATAGAGTTACGGATTGGAGAAAATAACTATGGATTTTATAGAAAGTATAAAAGAGCGTGCAAGACTCGAAAGAAAGACAATTGTCCTTCCTGAAGGTATGGATAAGAGAACTTATGAAGCTGCAGAGATTATTCTGAAAGAGGACTTTGTTGATCTTATTATTCTTGCAACTCCGGAAGAATATTGGGACAACGGAAGAGATTATAATGTCTCAAAGGCTAAAATAATCAATCCAAAAGATTATGAGAAGACGGATAAGTATGTAGATGAATTTGTGGAACTCAGAAAGGCGAAGGGGATTACAAGAGAACTTGCCCATGCCACTCTGATAAATGATTATATGTATTATGCCTGCATGATGGTTCAGCAGGGAGATGCGGACGGTGTGGTTTCAGGTGCATGTCATTCATCAGCGAATACTCTCAGACCTTCTCTTCAGATAATCAAGACAAAACCGGGAACAAAGTTGGTTTCTTGTTTCTTCCTTATGGTGGTTCCAAACAAGGAACTCGGTTCTAACGGAACTTTTGTTATGGGAGACTGCGGGCTTAATCAGAATCCTAATTCAGAGGAACTTGCTGCTATTGCTGAGACAAGTGCAGAATCTTTCAAGTATCTTGTGGGTGATGAACCTAAGGTTGCAATGCTGTCACATTCTACATACGGAAGTGCCAGTCATCCTGATGTAACAAAAGTCAGAGAGGCTGTTAGAATTGCAAATCGCGATTGTCCGGACATTCTTATCGAAGGTGAACTTCAAACTGATGCTGCAGTAGTTCCGGAAGTTGCAGCAATGAAAGCTCCAAACAGCAAGATTGCAGGAAAGGCAAATGTTCTTATTTTCCCTGATCTTGATGCCGGAAATATCGGTTACAAGCTTATTCACAGATTGGGACAGGCTGAAGCTTACGGACCACTGTGCCAGGGAATTGCAAAACCTGTTAATGATTTGTCGAGGGGATGTTCGGCAAATGATATTGTTGGTGTTGTTGCGATTACAGCAGTACAGGCTCAGATAAAGTAGATTTACGGAAAGGATTAATAATGAAAGTATTAGTAATAAATTGCGGAAGTTCTTCATTGAAGTTCCAACTTATAGATTCAGACAGTGAGAAGGCGGTTGCAAAGGGACTTTGTGAACGTATAGGAATTGACAAAAGCAGAATAGCATATACTCCTGCAGGCGGAGAAAAAGAAATAAAAGAGATTGAGATGCCTACTCATTCTGAGGCGATAAAGGCAGTTATCGAAGCACTTACAAACAATGAGACAGGAGTTATTTCTGAATTGTCAGAGGTTGGAGCTGTTGGACACAGAGTTGTTCACGGCGGAGAGTATTTTAACAAATCAGTAGTTATAGATGAAGACGTTATTGCAAAGATTGAGGAGTGCAATGATTTGGCACCACTTCACAATCCTGCAAATATAATTGGAATCAGAGCATGCATGGAGGCAATGCCCGGAACAGTCAATGTAGCAGTTTTTGATACTGCATTCCATCAGACCATGCCTAGAGAATCATATTTGTATGCTATTCCAAAGCGCTATTATGATGAATATAAGATAAGAAGATATGGCTTCCATGGAACATCTCACAGCTTTGTTTCAAAGAGAACTTCTGAGATTCTTGGAAAAGACTACGAAGACGTAAAGACTATCGTATGTCATCTTGGAAACGGTGCAAGTATTTGTGCAGTGGAGAATGGTAAGTCAGTTGATACAAGTATGGGACTGACTCCTCTTGAAGGTGTTGTAATGGGAACAAGATCAGGGGATGTTGATCCTGAGATTGTTAAAACAATAGCCAAAAAGGACGGAGTGACAGTTGATGAAGCGCTTAATGTACTCAATAAGCAGTCTGGTGTTTTTGGAGTGTCACAGGTTTCAAGTGATTTCAGAGATATTGATGCAGCAATAGCGCAGGGCAATGATGACGCAGTTGCAGCTATGGAAGTTTTTGTTCACAGTGTTGTTAAATATGTTGGTGCTTATGCTGCAGCAATGAACGGCGTTGACTGTATAGCATTTACAGCAGGAGTTGGAGAAAACAATCCGGGAGTAAGAGCCAGGGTATGTGAAAAACTTGGATATCTTGGAATAACAATCAATCAGGAAGCTAACAAAGTTATGGGTGAGGAGAGAGAGATTTCTACTCCTGACTCAAAAGTTAAAGTATGGGTTGTTCCTACTAACGAAGAACTTGCTATTGCAAGAGAAACATTAGAATTACTTTAATACAAAAAGGTAACCATTCAACTTTTCAGCAGTGCCGGCTCGAATCCGGCAAAGCTGCTAAGCTTTCGTGATTTTCATCCTTCGGATATCAAATCACTTTTGCTCGCGACAAAAAATCTTTGATAAATGTTTGACAAATGATATACCTATATGTATAATAGTAAAGGTGTCTTTAGAAAAGAGGATTTTATGTTAATAGATTTAAATGAAATCTTATCAGAAACAGGAAAAGAAAAGCAATATATTGCTCCAATTGAGAAAGCATCTTTCACTGTTAACAATGAGTCATATCCTTACAGTAAAAAAGAGGATGTTACATTTAGAATTGTTAATAAAGGAAAGAAAGTAATTAAAGTTGATGCTGATATTGATATAGAACTGATAATGCCTTGTGGCAGATGCTTGGAGGATGTTATCGTTCCTTTGAAACAGACTGTTTCCAAAGACATAGATTTAAAGAAAACCGCTCAGGAGAGAGAGGATGACATAGAGGAAGATGTTTTTCTCGAAGGGATGAATCTCGACACTGAAGTTTTTATTGATAATGAGATATTCGTTAATCTACCTATGAAGGTGCTCTGCAAAGAGGATTGTAGAGGTATATGCTATAAATGTGGAACGAATCTCAATATTGGATCCTGTGATTGTGATACTACAGAACTTGATCCGAGAATGTCAAAAATATTAGATGTTTTTAATCAGTTTAAGGAGGTGTAAACCATGTCTATCTGTCCAAAGAATAAATCTTCAAAAGCAAGAAGAGATAAGAGAAGAGCTAACTGGAAAATGGATGCAGTTAATCTCGTAAAGTGCAGCAAGTGTGGAGCATTAATGATGCCTCATAGAGTATGCAAGGCATGTGGATCTTATAACAAAAAAGAGATTATTTCAGTTGACTAATCATTGATATTGATTAGATATAAAAAACCTTGAGTCCAATGGATTCAAGGTTTTTTATGTTATAGGAATGCTTGATTTATTCTTTTCTTTTTAGTATATTAGATATTGTGCATACTTTGCACTTTACGGAGGTGTAATATGGCAAAGACTATAGTGGCTGTGGATTGTATGGGTGGAGATAACGCACCTGCTGAGATAGTAAAAGGCGCAATTCTTGCAGCTAATAA
>JAEEGF011315953.1_pt1 | contig 65827 bp, 45 predicted proteins | sample 9134171 | NCBI WGS metagenome assembly JAEEGF01 (sample SAMN16246542, study PRJNA631951) | gut metagenome | biome: gut microbiome; feature: rumen; material: AP-attached | host: Bos | place: Iran: Karaj | collected 2018-10 | reverse complement strand
TGCGCGCGGACAGGGGCAGGACGAAAGGCCCGGCCGCGGCCGCCGGCGTTGCCGGCGCTTCAGGCGCCTGCTCGACGACAAGATGGCAGTTGGTGCCGCCGAGGCCGAAGGAGCTGACGCCGGCCCTGCGGGGCTTTGCCGTCCAGGCGTGCAGGGGTGCGCCCGCGGTGAAGCGGGTCTGTTCCAGGCCGAGGGCGGGATTGGGCCTTTCGAAGTGGAGCAGCGGCGGGATTTCGGCGTGCTCGAGGCAGAGCATGGCCTTGACGAGGCCGGCCGCGCCGGCGGCCGCGTTGAGATGGCCGACGTTGGCCTTCACGGAGCCGAGCTCGCAGGGGCCGCCTTCCGGTCCGTAGGCCTCGGCCAGCGCCTTGACCTCGATGGGATCGCCCATGGGCGTGCCCGTGCCGTGGGCTTCGATGTAGGTGACGCTTTCGGGCGGCACGTCCGCCATGGCGAGCGCCTCCTCGATGACGGCGCGCTGGCCGCTGACCGAGGGCGCCGTGAAGCCGACCTTGTCGGAGCCGTCGTTGTTCACGGCGAAGCCCCGGATGACGCCGTAGACGTGGTCGCCGGCCTCAAGGGCGTCCTCCAGGCGCTTCAGGACCAGCATGGCGCAGCCGTTGCCGAAGTTCATGCCGCTGGCCCTGTGGTCGAAGGCGTGGCAGTAGCCGTCGGCGGAGAGGCCGCCCTCCTCGAGGGAGAGGTAGCCTGCCTCCTGGGGAAAGACGATGGTGCATCCGCCGGCAAGCGCCATGTCGCAGCCGTAGTCCATCAGGCTCTGGCAGGCCTGGGCAACGCCGACGAGGGAGCTGGAGCAGGCAGTCTGCACGGCCATGGCCGGCCCGTGCAGGTTCAGCTTGTAGGCGATGCGCGCAGCCGCGTAGTCCTTGTCGCAGCCGAGCAGGGCGTTCATGTAGCCTGCGGGATCCGCGGAGAAGGAGGCGGGCTGGCGCAGCCCTCCGCTGGGGGAGATGCTGGCGAAGACGCCGACGCTCGTGTCCCCGGGAATGGATTTCGGCGCGTAGCCGGCATCTTCAAGCGCCTCCCAGGCCGTCTGGAGCAGCCACCGCTGCTGGGGGTCGATGCTTCTGGCCTCAGCCGGCGTATAGCCGAAGCAGGCCGGGTCGAAGGCAAGGGCGCCGTCCAGAACGTAGCCGCGCTTCACGTAGCGGGGATTGTCCAGCAGGCTTTTGTCCGCCAGCCGTTCCAGATCTTCCCTGGCAAACTCCCTGGCGGCGTCGCGGCCCTCGCGCATCGCGCCCCAGAACTCCTCAATGGACTGGGCGCCGGGAAAGCGGCCCGCCATGCCGACGACGGCTATGCCGCCGAGACCGGTATTTTCCTCGTTCATCTGCATTCCTTTGTCTGCATGCATGTCAAGTGATGTTCGTTTTCGCCGTGTGGCCGCAGGGTCTCGGGCTTCCGCCCCTAGGCCCGGCGCGCCCTGAAGCCCTGCCTGCGCAGGCTTCCGCGCCTGGAGGCGGCGCTCTTGCCGGACGCCTCTTCCCGTCCGTCGGCACCGGAGACTATGGCCTTGGCCATGGACCGTATGGTGGGGTGCTCGAAGACCCAGACCATGGGGACTTCGCGTCCCGCAATGGCGAGGACCTTCTGGTAGAGGGCGACGGCGAGCACCGACGATCCGCCAGCCTCGAAGAAGTTCTCCGTGGCGCCCACGTCGTCCCTGCCGAGCAGCTCGCGCCAGGCCTGGGCCAGCGCCTCCTCCACCGCACCCGAAGCCTGGGCCTTCGGCGCGTCCCGGGAAGGGGCCTGCGCGTCGCCGGCGAGGCGGGCAACGGCCTTCCTGTCCACCTTGCCGTTGGAGGAAAGCGGAAGGGAGTCAAACCTGATTACGCTGGAAGGCACCATGTAGCCGGGAAGCAGCGTCCGGCAACGCGCCAGCACCTCTCCGGCGAGGGCGTCGCCGTCTTCCTGCCGGCCCGGCGCCACGACGGCCAGGCACAGACGCTTGTCCTGGGCCGTCTCGCCGGTCATGACGCACACCGCGTCCTCGACGCCGCCGGCGCCCAGGGCGGCGTGCTCGACTTCCCCGAGCTCGATGCGGAAGCCTCTCAGCTTTACCTGGAAGTCGGTGCGGCCGAGGAAGCCGAGCGTGCCGTCGGCAAAGCGCAGGCCCAGATCGCCTGTCCGGTAGAGGCGCCGGCCGTCGGGCATGGCGACGAAGGACTGGGCCGTGCGTTCGGGGTCGTGCCAGTAGCCAAGAGCCAGGCCGTCGCCTGCGATGCACAGCTCGCCGGGGCAGCCTACGGGCCGCTCAAGTCCCAGCGGGTCGAGCACGTGGAAGCGCTGGTTGGCCAGCGGCCTGCCGTAGGGTATGCTCTTCCATGCAGGATCAACTTTGTCCACGGGGTGGAAGATGGACCAGATGGAAGCCTCCGTGGCGCCGCCCAGGCTGTAGAGCCTGGCGAGCGATCCGGCCTGGGCGAGCTCGGCAGGAAGGGAGAGGGGGATCCAGTCGCCCGACAGCATGGCCACGCGGAGGGAGGCGGGGAAGCGCCTGCCGCAGGCCCTGAGCCAGCCGGCCAGCATCTGCATGAGGGCGGGCACCGAGTTCCAGACCGTGACGCCGTGCATCTCCAGCAGAGGCGCCCATCGCGAGGGATCGCGGTCTGTGCCGTGTTCGGGAAGGATGCAGGCCGCGCCTGCCAGGAAGGCACCCCAGAAGTCGTAGACCGACAGGTCGAAGCTGAAGTGCGAAATGCCGAAGATCCTGTCCTGCGAGCCCACGCCGAAGCGGCGGTTCACGTCCGCCAGGGTGTTCATGACGGCCTCGTGGCTGATGGCAACGCCTTTGGGCCTGCCCGTGGAGCCGGAGGTGTAGATGACGTAGGCGACCTGGTCCGGCGCGGGCCAGGCCAGCGGCGCCTCAGGCTCGGCGCCGTCGGGGAAGTTCCGTATTGCGGCGCTGCAGTCGACGACGCGCAGGCCCTGGGGCCAGGTTCTGCCGATGCAGGCCGCGTGCGTCAGCACGGTCGTCACTCCGGCTTCGCCAAAGACCGCCTCCATGCGCGCCAGAGGCACGTCCGCCTCCATGGGAAGCCACGCGCAGCCTGCCGAAACGACGGCGGCCGAGGCCGCGGCCTGCTCCCAGCCCTTTTCCATGACGATGGCCACAAGGCTGCCGGGGGCAAGTTCCTTCAGCTCAGCCCGAAGGATGCCGGCAAGGCGCCAGAGATCCGCGTAGCTCAAGGTCCGGTCGGGCGCGATCACTGCAGGGCTTGGCGCATGCAGGCGCACGCTGTCCTCGAGAGCGGAGAGCAGGGTGCCAGCGGGCTTGACCGCCTGCGTGGCGTTTGCCAGGGCCGCGCAGATTTCGGCATCCACGTGCTCGGGCCTGGCCTCGTTCCAGGCCTCGTCTTCCAGCAGCGAGCGGACAAGGCCTTCGTAGGAGGCAAACATGGCGTCCAGCATCTCGGGCTGGAAGAGGGCCTCCACGGCGTCCCAGGCCAGCACCAGGCGGCCGTTCTGCCGGGAGACCTGGTGATCGAGCCAGACCTGGGGCGTCTGGGTGATGGCGTAGTCCAGCCTGCCCAGCGAGGCCGCGCCCCTGCCTGCCTCGATGCCAAGGCCGCTCGTGAAGACCACGGGCATGCGGACCTGCCCCCGGCGCTGGCTGAGCTCGCGCATGACCTCGAGGCCGCCGAAGTGCGGGTGGGCGAGGTCGCTCCAGAGCTGGCGCTGCAGGGCCTGGGCCCGTTCGGCAAAGCTTGCGCCTGCGCCCATGTCGCAGGCCAGCAGGGTCAGGGCCGTGAAGTCGCCGACCAGGCTTGCGACTTCGGGGGCGAAGGGCACGCGGTTAAAGAGCGTGAGGTTGACGGTAAACTTCGGCTGGGCCGCCCAGCGGGCGAGCACCTCGGCGTAGGCAGCCAGCAGGCAGCCGGACAGGGTCAGGCCCCGCGAGGCGGCCATGGCCCTGAGCCGTTCGCTGTCTTTCTCGGAGAGCTCCATGCTTCTGCGGACGAAGGCGTTGCTGGCAACGGCCGAGGGATCCTGCCGCAGGGGCAGGTCGGGCGCAGGCCAGATGGCGTCGAGGCGCGCGGTCCAGTAGGCCCTGTCAGCCTCGGCCAGAGGGCTGGCCTGCAGATCGCGGGAAGCGCACACGTAGTCCCTGAAAGTGAGGCCCTGCGGCAGGAGGGACGGAGCGGGGAGAGCTTCGCCCCGCGCGAGGGCTGCGTAGGTCGCGCCCCACTGGTCGAGCAGGAGAAAGACGCTCCTGCCGTCGAACATGACGTTGTCGAAGGCAAGATGGATGCGCGTTCGTCCGGCCTGAAGCCTGGTGAACGAGACCTCGAAGAGGGGCCATTCGGAGGCGGAGCGCCGGGCCTGGGCCTGATCCTGGCGCAGCCTCGCCAGCTCCTCCGCGAGCCTGTCCTCCGCGACGGCCTCCAGATGGCGGACTGCAGGCCGGTAGGCGGGAACCTGCTCCAGCACGCGCTGGCGTCCGTCCTGCGTCACGACGGCGCGCATCATGGGATGGCGCGCCACAAGGGCGTTCCAGGCCTCGGCGAGCAGGTTCAGGTCGAGATCCCTGCCCTCAAGCTCGCACAGGTAGCGGGCTGCCACGCCGCCGAGTTCAAAGGCGCCACTGCGGCCTATGACGTAGGCCTGCTGCACGGCGGTGAGAGGGAAGGGCTCGTGCAGGAGATCGGGCCTGGGCTCGACGCGGGGCAGCTCGGCATCCCGGCTGGCCGGCGCGCCTTCGTCGCCGAGCCTTTCCTCGACCAGGGCCGCGATGCCGGCCACGGTGGGGCTCCTGAGGACGGCATCCGTTCCAAAGGGGATGCTGAAGGCCCTGCGCAGGCTGGAAGCCAGGCGTATGGCCAGCAGAGAGTCGCCGCCCGCCTCGAAGAAGTTGGTTTCGGCGCCGGCCGCGGGAATGCCGAGCAGCTCTTCCCAGAGCACGGCCACCTTGCGCTCCACGGGCGAAAGCTCCCTGCCGGCCGCGCCGTCATCCTCCTGGCCGAAGTCGGGCAGGGGGAGCCTCTTGCGGTCCACCTTGCCGTTGGCCGTGAGGGGAAGGCTCTCGAGGACGCAGTAGTGGTTGACGACCATGTAGCCGGGAACCCGCTCTCTGAGGAAGGAGGCGAGCTCGGCCGCGCCGGGAACCGGCTCCGTGCCTGAGGGAACGAGGTAGCCGGCCAGCTGCTGGCGTCCTGCCGAATCGGGCACGACGCAGACAGCGGCCTCGCGGACTGCGGGGTGCCTGCGCAGCGCGGAGCTGATTTCGCCGAGCTCGATGCGGTGGCCGTGGAACTTGACCTGCCAGTCGCGGCGTCCGAGGAATTCCATGGTGCCGTCTGGCCAGAACCGGCCCATGTCGCCCGTGCGGTACCAGCGGCCGCCCCGGCTCTCGACGAAGGAGGCTGCCGTGCGTTCGGGATCGGCCCGGTAGCCGAGGGCAAGGCCGCGGCCGCCTATCCACAGCTCGCCCGGGGTCCAGGCCGGGCAGTCGCGTCCTGCCTCGTCGACGATGCGCCAGCACTGGCCTGGCAGGGCGCGTCCGTAGGGCACGGAAGCCCAGCCTGCAGGCAGGGGCGGCTCGACCCAGAAAATGTTGGACCAGATGGAGGCCTCCGTGGCGCCGCCCATGGCCGCGATGGCGCAGTTCGGGCAGAGGGAGCGCAGGCGGGCGGGCAGGGACAGGGGAATCCAGTCGCCGGACAGCATGAAGACTCTGAGGGATGAAATGTCCCTGCCGTCCATGGCGGCGGCTGTTGCCAGCATGTCCGCCAGCATGGGCACGGAGTTCCAGACCGTAGGCTTCAGCGCTTCGCAGGCCTTCGCCCAGGCGGAGGCGTCGCGGCGCGCCGCCTCTGGAAGGACGCACAGGGATGCGCCTGCACCGAGCATGCCGAAGACGTCGTAGACGGACAGGTCGAAATCTGCCGAGGAGACGGCGACCCCTCTGTCGCCGGGACCGATGCCGCACAGCCTGCTGACGGCCTGGACGGTGTTGGCCGCGCCCTGGTGGGAGATTTCCACGCCCTTGGGCTCGCCGGTGGAGCCGGAGGTGAAGATGACGTAGGCAAGCGAGTCCGGACCGGGTTCGGCCGGCGCTTCGAGAGGGGCTTCTTCGAGCGCCTTGGCCAGATCGAGAAGGCGGCAGCCTTCGGGCCACTGGAGGCTTGCGGCATGCCCGGCATCCGTGACGGCAAGGCGTATGCCGGCGCGCTCGTGGATGCTTTTTCTTCGAAGGTAGGGCTGGTCTATGCTGACGGGCGCGTAGGCGGCGCCGCTCGCCAGCACGCCGAGCATGGCCTCGACCTGCCCCATGCCGCGGGGCAGGGTCACGGCGACGAGGTCGCCTTCGCCGGCGCCGGCCTCCCTGACGGCCCTGGCAACGGCAAGGGCGCGCGAGGCGAGCGTGCCGAAGCTCTCGGCGGCGTGGCCTTCGGCGTCCACGAGGGCCGTCCTGCCGGGATTGAGGCTGGCCTGACTGAAGACGGGCCCGTGCAGGGAGGAGGCCCTTTCCTCGGGCACAACGATGGCGGGAGCTGGGCTTGCGTCCATCAGGGCGACGGGCATGATGTCTGCCGGGAGGGCGTCCCAGGCGCCTCCGGCAGCGCCGGGGGCAAGGCTGGCAAGGTTTTCGAGCAGCCCGCCAAGCGCCTCGAACATGGCGTCGAGCATGCCCTCGGGGAAAAGCTCCTCCACGGCGTCCCAGACAAGGATCTGTCCGCCCCCGCCGTCGGCGTAGAGCTGGAAGTCGAGCCAGACCTGGGGCGTCTGGGAAATCATCCACGCGACCTTGCCGAGGACAGCCTCGTCCTCGCGCGAGAGCAGGACGGTGTCCACGTTGCCGGCAAAGACGACGGGGGCCGCCTGGTCCCTGCGGGCGAGCTCGCGCAGGATGCGCACTCCGCTCCAGGCCCGGCAGTCGAGATCCTCGTAGAGCCGTGCCGAAACGGCGGCAAGGTGGCTGGCGAAGCCGGCCTTGGGATCGAGGGCGGCTTCCAGCAGCTCCACGCCCGTGTATTCGCCGGCCGTGCCGGTCTGGCCCTGCCTGTTGGAGAGGGGGAGGTTGACGAGGAAGCGTGTCTGGCCGCTCCAGCGGGAGAGCACTTCGGCATAGGCCGTCAGCAGCAGGGCTACCATGGTTGCCCCGCACGAGGCCGCGCCCTTGGCGAGGGCGCTCCAGGTCTCGGCGTTCAGGTGGCGCCTGCGCCTTGTCGTGGCCGTGCGTGCGATGTCTTCGGGGCGCTTGGCCAGCGGAAGCTCGGGACCGCCGGGAAGGCTGGGGAGGCGTTCCGTCCAGTAGGCCCTGGCCCTGGCCTCGTCTGCGGGATCATGCCGCATGGCCCTGGCCCAGTCTTCGGCGCAGTCGGCGCAAAGCGCTTCGCCTGCATAGGCTCTGGCGAGATCGTGCAGCACGGTGCACAGGCCCGCCACGTCTACGGCGAGCATGTCCATGTCCACGAGCAGGCGGGACCGGCCTCCGGGAAGCAGGCACAGCGCAAGCCCCGCATTTTCCCCCGTCTCGACGGCAAGCTTGCGGCGGGAGCGTTCGGCGCGCAGGCGGGCGAGCTCGTCCCGGACCTTTCCTTCGTCCAGGCCCGAAAGGTCGAAGCGGTCCATGCGCTCGGCCGGCGAGGCCGGCAGCACTGTAAGCGTGCCCTCCTCGCTGAAGGCCGCCCTGAGCAGGGGATGGGCCTGGAGCACGCGACGCCAGGCTTCCTCAAGCCTTGCGGGATCGAGGGCCCTGTCCCCGTCGATTTCCAGGTAGGCGTGGCAGCCGACGCCGCCAAGCACCTGTCCGTCCTGGCGGCCGGCCAGATAGGCCGTCTGGATGTCGGAAAGGGGAAAGACGCCTGCCGGGGAGGCGCTGGCCTGCGCCGCGGCTTCGCCGCTGGCGCCTGCCGGAACCTGCGGGGCCTGGGTCTGCGAGAGCAGGCGCATCCAGGCGGAAATTGTCGGCTCTGCGATGAAGCCTGCCAGCGTTGCCCGCAGGCCCTTCCTGCGCAGACCGTTGACCAGGCGCATCAGTTTCAGCGAGTCGAGCCCGCGCCCGATGAGATCGTCCCCGTCCTGGAACGCTGTTCCCTCGGGCAGAAGCGCGGCCACCGCGGCGCGCAGTTCCTCGACAGTCGGCACGTTCGGCCTTTTTCCCATGGCAGTCATCTGCTTTCCTCTCTTCCTCTGGACTGAAAAATACGTGGTGCAATGCCGGCGGTGCGGCCGGTCAGGACATTTCCACAAGCTTCCTGCGCAGGATCTTGCCGAAGGCGCTCTTGGGCATCTCGCCGATGACGTGAAGCCGCTCCGGCAGCTTGTAGGCCGCCACCCCCTCGTCAAGGAGGTAGCTCCGCAGGTCCGCCAGATCCGGCACAGGGGGCGCCCCTTCTGCATCGGACGGCTGGATCCAGGCGCAGACGAGATCGCCCTCGTCTCCCGCCGGCACGCCGACCACGACGGCGTCCTTCACGGCAGGGTGTCGGTTGACGGCGGCTTCGATCTCCATGGGGGAGAACTTTTCGCCGCTGCGGTTGATCAGGTCCTTGAGCCGTCCGCACACGCAGATGCGGCCGTCGCCGTTCCAGTAGGCCTGGTCGCCCGAGTGGAAGAAGCCTTCGCTGTCGAAGGCGCCGTCCAGCTCGGGAGCGCAGTAGTATCCGCGGCACAGGTATGGGCCCCTCGAGATCAGCTCTCCCTTTTCGCCTATGCCGGCCTCGCTCTTGTCGGGCCTGACGATCTTGAGCTCGTCGCCTTCGTGGACGGGCATGCCCTGCACCGACATGTCGCCCACCTCGTTCCAGGCCAGGGGCGGCGTCAGAGTCACGAGGCCTTCGGAGTAGCCGTAGGCCTGCTGGACCCGGCAGTCCACCGCCTCGGCCACCTTGGCGAGCGTCTCGCCGTTGACCGGCGCTCCGCCCACTTCGACGAGGCTGAGGCTGGAGAGGTCGCTCGGGTCCCAGGACGCGGCGTCGAGCCAGATGGGGAGCAGCGAGGGCACGAGCGTCAGCATGGTCGCCCGTTCCTCCTCCACCAGGGGGAAGACCTCGTCCGTCGCCGCCGTGGCGGCGAAGACGGTGCGCCCGCCCATGAGCAGCGAACCCACGAGGCCGGGCACGGCCAGGATGAAGACGTGGCCCAGGGGAAGATCCGCAAGGTAGACGAGCGTTTCATCGAGGCCGCAGCGCCTGCAGCAGGCCAGGGAAAGCTGGAGGAGCTGGCTGTGCGTCCTCGGCACGGGCTTGGGAAAGCCCGTTGTTCCGCCCGTGCAGATCACGGCGGCCACGTCCCCGGGAAGCGGATGGGGCGCTTCGGCTTCAGCGAGGGGGCGTGCTTCCATGAGGCTTTTCAGGCACGTCGTGCCGGGCACCCCTTCCTGCCGGCAGATGTTCCAGCGTATGGACGGCGAGGCCTCGATCACGCCGGACGCAAGCCGGGAGTAGTCCGTGCCGAGGAAGCGGCCTTCGCCTATCCATGCGGCGGGGCGGATGCGCTCGCTCAGGGGGACGATGTCGGCCTCCCTGTAGGCCGGCAGAAGCAGCACGGCAACGGCGCCGATGCGCCAGCAGGCGAAGAGGACGGCCGCCATGTCCGTGCAGTTGGACATCTGGACAAGGACGCTGTCGCCGCGCCTGATGCCGAGTCCGTGCAGCCCTCCCGCAAGCCGTTCGGCAAGGCTGAGGAGCTCCCAGTAGGAAAGGCGCGACGCACTGTCGGCTACGGCTTCGCGGCCGCCGAGGCGGGCGGCCTGGCGGGCGAGCATCTGGAAAAGGGTTTCCTCAGCGCAGGCAGCCATGGCAAGACCTCTGTGGTTGCATAAGAATTTGAATTCCTTTTTCAATAAAAATAGGCGAGGGATCAGCCGGCTGACCTGGCGGTGCCGGCTTCGGCCGCGCAGCCTGCCAGCGGAGCGTGGAAGGGACGGGCCAGGACGTCTCCCCCGAGGCATTCCCGAATGGTGCTGGCGGCCTCCTCCATGTGGGAGAAGAGGGCGAAGTGCGCGCCTTCGAGGAGCCGGAAGCCGAAGCGCCTGGACGTGAAGGCGGACCAGCCCTGCATGTCGCGGGCTGGCGCGTCGTCGTCGGCGTCCCCGCAGAAGGCCGTGATGGGGACGTCCAGCGGCGGGCGCTTCGGCGCTATCCATGTTTCGGAAATGGTGAAGTCGGCTCTGAGCATGGGCAGGAAGAAGCGCAGCACCTCTTCGTGCCCGCGCAGCTCGTCGGGCGTGCCCGCAAAGCGGAACATGCCCTCCAGAAAGGCCTTGTCGTCCAAGTGGTGGATAGGGTGGAGCTCCGGCATGCGCGGCGTTCTGCTGCCTGCCACGAAGAGGTGGCGGGGCGAAGGCAGGCCTGCATCCCTCAGGCGGCAGGCGGCTTCGTAGGCCACCCTGGCGCCGAGGCTGTGGCCGAGCAGGGCGTAGGGCTGGGCGGTGAAGGGCGCTATTTCGCGCACCACGGCGTTCGCCAGGCTGTCCATGTCGGCAAGGGGAGGCTCGCCGATCCGGCTTTCCCTGCCGGGGTACTGCACGGCCGCCACGCCGTCCATGAACTGCCTGAGCGGAGCAAAGACGCCGGCCCCGCCGCCGGCGTACGGGAAGCAGAAGAGGCGCACCCCGGCGGCTGCGGGCAGGGGCTCCCTTGGCATGAACCATTTTGACATTGCTTGTCTCCTTGCCGGCCGCAGGCCTAGAAGCTGTACCGGATCTTGAACCAGAGCTGGTCGTTGTTGCCAAAGTTTTTGTAGTAGGAATCGTTGTCCACCGTGAAGTGGTCCCAGCCTGCGGACAGCTTCAGGCCGTCGGCGAGATCGTATTCGGCGCTGATGCGGTTCATGGTCTGTCCGTCGTGGAGGTAGCTGAAGACCTGCTCCTTGAAGACCAGCGTGTCGCGCAGGAACTTCTTCGATACGGACAGCGTGCCCAGGGGCTTGTGCTGGTCTGCGCTCAGGTTGCCTGCGTAGTCGAGTATCCAGTCGTCGGCGAACTGCGCCGTCACGTTCCAGCCGTGGCCCGGATCCCAGTCGACGCCGGCGAGGTACTTGAGCAGCTGGCACCGGCGCAGGCTGCCGTCCTTCCGGTAGGTCTGCCTTCCGGAGAAAAGGGCCGCTTCGCCCCGAAACACGAAGGCGTCCCAGGGAACTGCAACGTCCAGGCCCCAGATGCCGATGCGGGAGTGCCTGGGCGTAGCCACCACGACGGGGCGCATGCTTTCGAACTGCAGGGCAAGGTCGTAGGCCGGCATGCTGTCCCACACGTAGGCGAACGAAGCCGAGGCGTCGAAGCCGGCGCCTGAGCGGGATAGCTTGACGGCAAACTCGCTGTCGTCGATGCCTCCGCCGCGGTGCCTTTCATCGTCCTCCATTCGCAGCCCCACGCCCTTCGGCAGCCTGTCCATGCCGAGGTTCAGGGCCCACGGCCCGTCTTCGCAGGGCAGGTCCATGGGTTCGGAAAAGGGCTTCCATATGAATTCCGCCGCCAGGCTTTCGCCAAGCAGGCGGAACTTTACCGCCGTGACCGGCTTGTGGGTGTCTTCAGTCCCCCTGAGGACCATGTCCGTATAGTCGGGCGGAGAGATGTTGTCCGTGATGCGCAGGCCGTCGGCCCGGCCCCAGATGATTATCTGGCGTCCGACGCGGATGTCCCACAAGTCGGCGTCGTGCTCCACCCAGGCTTCGCGCAGGCGGATTTCGTTCATGGCTTCAACCTGGCGGTTCAGTTCGACCTCCGCGTTGGCGAAGGCGTGGAACCAGTCTGTCTCGAACCTTGCCTCGAGCCGGCCCCGGAGAAAGGACACCGTCATCGCGTGGTTGCCGCCCGTGCGGACGGCCTGGGCCGTTTCCAGGAAGCCGCCGAAGGCGAACCTGTCCCAGAGCTTCGTCCAGAATGGCTCCGGGACAGGCTCCTCTTCGGCGCACCAGGCCTGAACCGTCGCCAGCCCTGGCCAGACGAGGAGAGCCGTCAGCAGCGCGCCCTGTCGCAGGAGGCGGCGCACGCTACATCACGCCTCTCTGGAGGACGGACTCGCGGAAGAGATCGTCCTTGATGCCGGTGTTGTAGCGGTGGTTGCTTTCGATAAGGACGGTCTTGTGCTTGTTGACCTGGTTTTCTACCTCGACGTGGATGTAGGACCACACGCCGTCCAGCTTCCGGATGTCGTAGGCAGTCTGGACCTTCAGCAGGCCGTCCTTGTCGTAGTAGTTGCGCTTGCGCATGACCTGGGATTCCTTGTCGACCCAGGTGACGAGGCGGACATAGTCGTTGTCCTCCACCTTGTGGGGCACGGCTTCCAGGAGCCAGCAGGGATGGCCCATGAAGTTCTCTTCGCCGATGATCTTGTGGGCGTCCTTCTTGACCGGACGCTTGCCAAGGTCGTCGTAGGTGAGGTCGCTGCCCATGAAGTAGTCGTTCTTGCTGGCGCCGCTGATGCGTCGGGTCTGCTTCATGGAAGGCAGATAGAGCCAGCGGTCGTCGTCCTTGTCCGCGTCCTCGTAGTCCCAGACGAGGAAGGCGGTCTTTTTCACGTCGGCGGGCGAGTTGAAGACGAGGATGAACTTGCGGTCGGTCACGTTGAAGTTTTTCTGATAGCGGTCGAGCTTGCGGACGCGCTTGCCGCCGTTGGCGTTGACGAGGGTGATCTCTACGTCGATGCGCGAATCGACCATGCCGTCGGTGAGGCGGTCGTTGACGTCCTGCGCGAGCTTGTCGGGATCCGGGGCGCCGGCTGGAGCCTCCTTGAACATTGTTGGTTCTGCGCCTGCCGTGGCGGCAAGGCCGGGAACGAGCAGGAAGCATGCGGCGGCAAGTGTCATCAGTTTGGACAAGCGCATGGGTAAAGACCTCCTTGCAAAAGTGTGGCTGGGCGGCTCCAGGCTGCTGGATCCCGCCTCGAACTCTTCGGATGCGCAGCCGGCCCGGTTGCCGGGAGGCTTGGCGCGAAGCGGTCTTTAGCAATAAATGAATTTGAATGTCAAGGTCTAATTCAATTGCTTGCCGAAGCGAACGAATGGCGGCGGACCCGCAGAGGTGCGGTCCGTGGCTGCGGGGTGCGGGGTCGGGCTGTCGCTTCTGCGCAGGGCGTTTCTTGCCCTGTCCGGGGGCGCCCGTGCCGGAGCGCGGGGAAGGGCCAGGACCGCAGCGCCTGCCAGAAGCGTCCGGCTCCCGAAGAAGACAGCGCGGCCGCAGGAAGGTTCCTGCGGCCGCGTTCATGTGCATGCTGTGCTTCCGGCTCCGCTAGAAGGAGTCGCGCATGAGATCTTCCGTTCCCTGGCTCGTGTCCACGGGCGGGGCGCTGCGCACGGGCCCGGGCACGCCGGAGCCCCGGCTCCAGCCGCCCTCGTTGGCGGACCGGCCGCTGGATACCTCGCCGTTGAAGGCCTGGCCGCCGGACATGACGATGCCGGCAGGCTTCACGAAGTCCTGCGGCTGGTCGTTGTAGGCTTCGTCGGCCTTGACGCGGTAGCTGCGGAAGATGGGGGCCGCCGTGCGGCCGCCCTGCTCGTAGCTGCCGAGCGAGTGCATATGGTCGTAGCCCACGTAGACGCCGGTGCAGAGGTAGGGGGTGTAGCCTATGAACCACACGTCCTTGGTGTCGTTGGTGGTGCCGGTCTTGCCGGCGATGTTGCGTCCGGCAATGCGGGCGTGTGTGCCGGTGCCGCGGTTGACGACCTCCTGCATGAGCGTGGCCATCTGGAAGGCGTTCTCCGGCGAGACGGCCTGCCAGTGCTCCACGTCCTGGCGGTAGATCTCCTTGCCGTTGGCGTCCTTGATGGAGGTGATGATGCGCGGGCGCACGCCGAGGCCGCCGTTGGCAAAGGCCGAGTAGGCCTGGGCCATCATCAGAGGAGAGACAGCCACCGTGCCGAGGGAGATGGTCAGGTTGACGGGGAAATCCTGGTCTATGCCGAGCTGGTGGGCCCGCTCGATGACCTTCTCGGGGCCGACGGCCTTGCACAGCCGCACGGAGGTGGTGTTGCGCGAGAGCGCCAGAGCCGTGTGCAGCTCCAGGGGACCCTTGTAGCCGCCTTCGAAGTTGCCGGGGCGCCAGACTTTGTGGGAGGAGGGATCCACCCATTCGAAGGGGGCGTCAAGCAGGATCGAGGTCGGCGTGAAGCCGTTGTCGAGTGCCGTCGAGTAGACCACGGGCTTGAAGCTGGAGCCGGGCTGGCGGCGGGCCTGGGTGGCTCTGTTGAAGTGGCTGTTGCCGAACTGGTAGCCGCCGATGAGGGCCACCACGTCGCCGGACTGGGGCTCGATGGAGACAAGGGCGCCCTGCACGAGGGGAATCTGCCGAAGCCTCAGCTGGATGGGGACGCCGGGCTTCATGCCCATGGCGTTGGCGGGAGCTTCCGCCTGCTGGCCCTTGGCGTCCTTGGGCTTCTGGGCCTTGGGATCCTTGGCCTTGGCGTCCTTGTCCTTGGCATCTTTAGCCTTGTCGCCCGGCTGTCTGGCCGCGCTCACCCAGACGACATCGCCGGGCACCGCGATGCGGCCGGCCGTGCGGTACTTGGAGGGGAAGCGGGAGGCGTGTCTGGCCCAGCCCATGTCCGAAGCGGGAACGACGCCGACGTAGCCTCCGCCGAGTTCGACCCGCAGATCGCCTGAAGCCTTGACCACCAGCGCCTTGGCCCAGTGGCCGCCAAGCAGATCGTCGGGCGAGAAGTTCTTGGCCTTGAGGAAGGCCTGCTGCTCTTCCGGGGTGCTGAAGTGGTCGATGGGGCCGCGCCAGCCCTGGCGGCGGTCGACGACCTCGAGGCCGCCCCGGAGGGCGTCGCCGGCCAGCTGCTGCTGGAGGGGATCCATGGCGGTCTGCACGGTGAGGCCGGCTTCGTAGACGTAGTCCTCGCCGCTGCGCGGGGTGTCGATGCCGAGGGCCTTGAGGTTCTCGGGCGTGAAGAATTCGATGAGCAGGCGCCTGGCCTCCTCGAAGTACCACTCCGCCGGCCCCTTCTGGCTTTCCGGCTCGCTCCAGTAGACGAGGGGCTCCTCGCAGGCCTTGCGGTAGTCTTCCTCGCCTATCCAGCCGAGAGTCTTGAGGCGCCCCAGCACTTCGAGCTGGCGGGCCTTGGCGACCTTGGGATGACGGTAGGGATTGTAGCGGCTGGGCGCCTGGGGCATGCCGGCGATGAGGGCCGCCTCGGCCAGGGTCAGGTTGACTGCGTTCTTGCCGAAGTAGGTCTTGGCCGCGGCCTCGACGCCGTAGGCGTGCTGGCCGAGGTAGATGTAGTTGAGGTAGAGGGCGAGGATGTCGTCCTTGGAGAGCTTCTGCTCCAGCTCCAGCGAAAGGATGGCTTCCTTCATCTTGCGCACGTAGCTGCGCTCCGAGCTGAGCAGGAGCTGCTTGACGAGCTGCTGGGTGATGGTGGAGCCGCCCTGGCTCGTGGTGCCGCGCTGGAAGTTGACGATCATGGCGCGGAGTATGGCGAGCGGGTTGATGCCCGGATGCTGGTAGAAGGAGCTGTCCTCGATGGCCAGGAAGGCCTGGGGAAGGTACTTCGGCATGTCGCCGAGCGTGATGACGAAGCGCTTCTCGTGGGCAAGGGTGCCGAGCAGGGAGCCGTCGCGGGCGTAGATGGTCGTGGTCTGCGAGGCGTCGTAGCGGGTTATCTTGCTGACGTCGGGGAGATCCTTGGCCACCCAGGTGTAGAGGAAGAAGGCCGCGGCCATGCCGAGGAAGGACAGGGTGAAGACAAGGCCGACCAGGCCGCTGAAGACGTACCACAGGGGACCGCGGCGCCGCTTGGGCTTGGGCTTGGAACTGGCCTTGTGCCCAGGCTGGGGGGCCGGCTGGCCTGCAGGGGGCGTGGCGCCGTTCTGGCTTGCCGGGGCGCCCGGCTGGCCGCTTTGGGACACGTAGTCGGAAAGTTTCATGGATGAGATCCGGATGGGGTTGGCGCATCTGCGGGCGATGCTCTGGAGCGCCGGGAGGGCTTGCTCCCGGCCGGACCTGCGCGAGGGGCGCAGGCACCACAAGCAACTATGCAAAAAGCAGCGCAAAGTCAAAGACGGACGGCCCTGCCGGACAGCGGGCAAGGCCTTTGGCGGAGCCTTGTCGCAGGGGGCGCGGCGCACAAAAAAGAGGCTGCGGCCTCACGGCCAGCAGCCTCAGAAAATTGGTGTCGAGGGCGAGACTTGAACTCGCACGGCGTCGCCACTGCCACCTCAAGACAGCGTGTCTACCAATTCCACCACCCCGACGCGAGAATCCTTTGTACAGGAAGTCCGGCGCCATGGCAAGAGCTTTTTTTGCTTCAGGTTCGAACGGGCGTCGCCGTCCGGCTGGCGGAGCGCGTTCGGCATAGCGTATCGCTGGAAATGCACGGCTTTTCCTCTTGGTCGGCAAAGGCATCGGCGGGCAGGGCGCTCCCGTGTCCTCCCGGCGGCGCTCCCAAGGGCCCTCCCAGCGGCCCTTGGCCGTCAGGAGGAGCACCGGCAGCCTTCGTACAGGATAGGCCGTGATGCTCGTCGCGAGGGCCGTCCGGCATTGAGCCTGCTCTGCAGGCAGGCTCGCGGAGCGCTTGGCCTGGACGTCGAGCTGCTCGCGGCGCGGACAGAGGGAGGCTGGCACGCTCTTCTCCGCAAGGCTGCGCCTTGCCGTCAGGCAGGATGCCGGTCAGCCGGACAGCAAGGAAGCCTGCATAAAGCATGCACTTGCCAGAAAGCGCAGGCATGCTATGGCTCTGGCAGGCAGCAGGACCCCTCCCTGCGAGCTGGCCGTCCGCATGAGAGGCATGGCGCGCCAGAAGGGAGGGCGCCGGCGCTGGATGCACAGACAGACGGCATGCTGGACGCAGAAGAACAGGGCGTCAGGAGGACGGCCTGGGGCGGCGCGCCGCGCCGTTCGCCATGGCTGCCAGCTTGGGGCGCGATGGACTGCGGCGTTGAGAACGCCGGCGCGCTGGCCGGCACAGAGAGAGGAGGAAAGCTGTGAGAGATATGGACAGGACTGTCGAGCGGGTGCTTTCTGACACCATAAGCATCTCTGCAAGCCAGGATGAAGATGCCGTTCAAGAATGGCTTGCACGCTGCAGGAATCGCTGGATGAAGAACTTTCCTCTTCAGCCGGTCGAGGTCGGCAAGGCCGCGCTTCTGGCTGCCATGGGTGCCCGTGCCTACCTGGGCTCAAGCGAGGCCGACCTGCTTGATCGGGGAATGGACAAGGCGCTCGAAGAGGTTGACCTTGAGGAGATCGAAACGATCTGGGGGCGCAGCTACGACGACAATGTGGTGGATGCGCACAAGCTGGCCACCCTGCGTATTTTCGCAAGGGGGTATGCGATGGGCGTGGCCATGGGCGCGGCCGAGGAGATCGTCACGGTTTTGCTCCGTGTCAGGTTCCTCGAACATGCAGGCGAGACGCGTGAAGGCGTGGCGAGGACGGCTGCAGAGGACATGCATCTGCCTCTGGCGCTTGTCGGCGAGGTCGCCGGCCTGCCGGCCATGGCATCGGGGCCGGCTGAAGCTGGGCCTGAAGGCGGCTGGATGGCTAGTTCGGAGGCGGTGGACATATGGGGCGATGTCCGGAGGAGGAATTGGCGGCAGGAGACCTGGGAGAGGATCAATGAAAGCCGTGCAAGGGGAAAAAGGCGCTGGCTGAAGAGCCTGGCCTTCAGGCATGTCGTCAGGCGGGGGCTTGATGTGCTCGGCGAGGAGCGGGAGCGCTGGCGGGCAACGCTGGCCGGGCGGCTGGAGGCGGCCGGCAGGAAGAGGGCCGATGCCTGGGCCGTTGCGGAGGCCGTGGCCAGCGAAGCCGAGCGCTGGCGCACGGCGCGCTGGGAACGCCTGCTGGAGGAGGGGCGCGCCGAGGCGCTATGTTCGCCTTCGATGGACGACAGGGCATGGGACTGCTACTCGGAGTGGGCCGGCTATGCCGCCGATGCCTTCATGGCCTCGCACGTGCAGGTGTTTGCCGAAGCGCATGCCCATCGCCAGGCCCAGAACCATGCGGAGGCGGCGCTCAGGCTGGCGCCCTGGGCGGGCAGAGGCGTGGACGTCAAGGTCTTCTGCGCCTTGGCAGACATGACGGAGCAAGAGGCCCGGCACTTCATTCAGGCTGTCTGCCGCTAAGACAGGGGCGCGTGGTTGCAGCTCATGCGGTCATGCCTAGCGCTTCCCGCCCGTTCGTCTGCAACGGCATGCTTGGGGATCGTGGCTATGCCTGCGGGATGGTTTGCCGAAGCAGGGCCATGCGGATTCCTCCGCGCCAAGCGGCAGCCGCGCCGCATGGCCCTGCGGGCGGTCAGGGTGCGAGTTCGGGAACAGGCCTGGCACTGGGCCTGGCCTTGCCGCGCAGAAAGCGGGTGACGGATGCGCCGCTCCCTTTCAGGCGCTTCTGGTATTCGAGCGGGGTCTCGCCGTAGTTGTTGGACCGGTTCGGGTCGGCCCCGCCCTTGTCGATAAGGACGGCAGCCTGGCTCGGGCTGTCGGCGTAGTGGAGCGGGGTGTTGCCCATGGCGTCCGGCACGCCGGCATCGGCGCCAAGCCGGATGAATTCCCTGGCCGCAAAGGTCGTGCAGCCTTCGTCAAGGGCGAAATGAAGCGGGGTGCGCCCGTCCTGCGCCTGCACGCTGAGATTGGCGCCTATCTTGGCGAGGAAGAGGCGGGTGCGTTCGCTGGCTGCCGTGCATACGGGGGTGCGCCCCCAGCAGTCGGAGGCCTCGATGTCCGCGCCGTGGCGGACGAGAAAGGTCGCCGTCTCGCGGCTGGGAGCATAGTGCAGGGGCGTCATCCCGCAGGCGTCGGGGACGTTGACGAGCTCCTCAAGGATGGGCAGGGGTAGCGCCTTGAGCTTGGCCAGGTGGTTCTGGCTGGCGACGGCGCAGTGGAGCACGGTCTGGCCGTTGGCGTTGGAAGCGAAGAGATCGGCGCCGTCCTCGATCCAGAAGACCATTCTGTCGGCCAGGCGGTAGAGGGCGCAGCTGCGCAGCAGCACGCTGTTGCCGTTCTTGTCCCTGTCGGTGTGCATGCCATGGCGCCGGTAGGCATGGAATCTCTCGCCGGACGGCTCGAGGTCGGACGGCTCGTCCCTCAGCTTGTCCAGCATGCGGCGCCGGATGGCGTCCCAGACGGGCTCGCCCCGCCCGAAAGCGTCCTGGAGCAGATCTGCCGGCAGCTTGTGGCGGGCGTTGTGGAAGAGCCGAGGCGCCCTGCGTTCGAGCAGTACGCCCACGATGTCGGGCTGGCGCGCCAGACAGGCGAGGTGCAGGGGGGTGTTCCACTGCATGTCGCGGACGTCCAGCCTGGCGCCCAGGCTGAGCAGAAGCTCCGTCTGGGCCGGCTGGCCCGTCAGGATGGCGCAGCAAAGCGGGTTGAGCCTGGCCGGGATGGGCAGGGTGAAGAAGCGGTCGATGTCGGGCGCGGCGAGGGCCAGAGGAGCGATTTCCCGGCAGGACCTGCGCTCCAGAATGGCCCGCATGAGGCCGGAGACCCCAAAGCTGTCCATGTTCGCCTTGAGATCCTGCGAGGGGAGGCGTGCTTGATCATTCATAGTGTATGCAGGCGCCTCTTCGGGGAACGGCCCTCTTGCGAGGACGCCGTCTCCCGAAGACGGCGCGCTTCCTCCTGTACGTGGTGTCGTCCCGGCTGCAGGCCGGTCCCGCGTGCGGGCGGCCTGGCCGGATTGCCTCAAGAGCTAGCGCGCCGTGGACTTTGGGGACAAGCAAGGGGCGTAAAGCTGCGGCAGCTGGCAGATTTGTGCCGTCTTTGCCAAAAACCGTGCATCTGGCTGGGAAACATTTCATCATACGGAGGGTCAGCCAGCCTCAGGCCTAGGGCGTAGGGCGCCGGCACAGGAGGCGAGAGCCCTGCGCGGCCGCGGTCATCCCTGCTGGCTCGCCTGCTGGTAAAGCATTCCGAAGGGCCGTGCGGGCAGCCACTTCCCGCCTGCGGGATGGAGGGCGAGATGGACGCCGGCTTGACAGGCATCTTGCATTTGGCAGGGAAGGCGTCTATCAAGATCTTTCTTCAATTGCCGGAGGCTTGGGAACATGGATGACGTCTTTCAGCGCTTTCTGCGCAAGTCCGGACCCGTGCTCTGCCTGGACATAGGCAGCGGGACGCAGGACGCCTTGCTGGCGCGCGCCGGCGCGGCGGTAGAAAACTGGCCCCGCTTCGTGCTGCCCACGCCTGCGCTCGGCGTTGCCCAGCGCATCAGGGAGCTCACGCTGCTCAAGCGCAACGTGTGGCTCTACGGCGCCAACATGGGCGGGGGCTTCATGCCGGCCGTCAAGTCCTGCCTAGCCTCGGGCAGGAGCGTCTACACGACCCTCTCCGCATCCAAGGCCATCAACAACAGCCCGCAGGGCGCCAGCGAGACGGGTGTCCAGTTCAGCGAGGACTGCCCCGAGGGCTGCGTTCCCGTGTGCCTTGGCGACTACGCTCCCCAGTTCTGGGACAGCCTGCTCCGCTCCTGCGGCCTGCCTCTGCCCCATCTGGTGCTGGCCGCCGCGCAGGATCACGGCGACCACGGCCGGAGCGGCAACCGCAAGGCCCGCATGGCCAGCTTCGCCAGGCTGCTCAAGACGAATCCCTCGCCCCTGACCTGGCTCACCGCCAGCCCCTCGCCCGAGATGACGAGGCTTGCTTCCCTCAGGCAGGCCACGGGCGGTCCCGTGGCCGACACGGCCTGCGCCGCCCTGCTGGGCGCCCTTGCCGAGCCCCAGGTCATGCAGCGCTGCTTCAGGCAGGGCGTGACCATCGTCAACGTGGGCAACGGCCACGTCTTTGCCGCCCTGGTCTACAAGGGGCTGGTGCGTGGCATCTACGAGCACCACACGGACCTGCGCACACGCGACGAGCTCATCGACGACCTCAAGGAGTTCAAGCGCTTCTTCCTCCCTGCGGAGAAGGTGCTGGAAAGCGGAGGCCACGGCACGGCCTACGGCGCGCCCTGCGAGGACGCCGGCGGCTTCGAGCCCACCTACATCCTTGGCCCGAGGCGGGCGGTGCTTTCCGGCTACGGCAAGCTCGTCGCCCCCTTCGGAAGCATGATGACGGCCGGCCCCCTGGGGCTGCTCTGGGGCTGGGCCGTCATGCACAGCCAGCCCGAACCACGCTAGCCAGCCGGCCAGCCCGGCTTTCAATAGAGAAGACTTACGGAGATGATCATGGAAAAGGCTTACGACGCTGCGGAATTCTGGAGCAGAGATCAGATCGAGGCGACCCAGGCGGTGCGTCTGAAAAACGTGGTGACCCGCGTCTGGAACGGCTCCCCCTTCTACAGGAAGCGCCTCGAGGAGGCCGGCGTGACGCCGGAGAGCATACGCTCCATTGCCGACATCGAGCGCATCCCCTTCACCACCAAGGACGACCTGCGCTCGCAGTATCCCCTCAACCTGGTCATCGTCCCGCACTCCAAGCTGGTGCGCCTGCACTGCTCCAGCGGCACGACCGGCACCCCCACGGCCATAGCCCACACCCAGAACGACCTGAACGTCTGGGCCGATCTCATGGCGCGCTGCCTGCACATGGTCGGCGTGACCAAGGACGACGTCTTCCAGAACATGTCCGGCTACGGCCTTTTCACCGGCGGCCTCGGCATCCATGCCGGCGCAGAGCGCCTCGGCTGCATGACCATTCCTGCCGGCGCCGGCAATACCAAGCGCCAGATCAAGCTCGTCAAGGACTTCAAGACCACGGTCGCCCACATCCTTCCCTCCTACGCCCTCATCCTCGGCGAACGCCTGCGCGAGATGGGCGAGGATCCGCGCAAGCTCTCCCTGCGCATTGCCGTGGTCGGCGCCGAGCCCTATACCGAGGGCTTCCGCAAGCGCATCGAGGACCTCTTCGACATGAAGGTCTACAATTCCTACGGCCTCTCCGAGATGAACGGCCCCAGCGTCGGCTTCGAATGCCGCGAGCAGAACGGCCTGCACCTCTGGGAGGACGCCTATCTCGCCGAGATCATCGATCCCGCCACCGGCAGGCACGTCCAGCCCGGCGAGGTCGGCGAACTCGTGCTCACTACCCTGGTCCGCGAGAGCATGCCCATCCTGCGCTACCGCACCCGCGACCTCACCACCTTCATTCCCGGCGAGTGCCCCTGCGGCCGCCGCCACATGCGCATGGGCCGCATCGTCGGCCGCGCCGACGACATGTTCATCTGCAAGGGCGTCAACATCTACCCCTCGCAGATCGAGGAAGTGCTCATGAAGTTTAAGGAAGTGGGCAAGAACTACCTCATCACCCTCGAGGACGACGGTCTGGGCGACCTGCTCCGCGTCAAGGTCGAAATCCGCGAGGAGTGCTTCGTCGAGGACATGCGCGCCCTGCAGGGCCTGCAGCAGCGTATCGCCCGCCGCCTGAAGGACGAAATCCTCGTCACGCCCAAGGTGGATCTGGTGCAGAGCAACAGCCTGCCCGTGCCTGAGGGCAAAGCGGTCCGCTTCAAGGACATCCGCGCCGAGAAGATGTAGCGTCTGGGCCTAAGCCCTGCGCCGTCCGCAGGTCCGAACCCGGCGGACGGCGCCAGCCCCCGGGAGGAATCCGTGCCCTTGCTCGCCATGGGCCTGTCCGTTGCGGCAGGTGCCTTTCTCTGCCTCCTCGGCCTCGTTCTGCTCCTCAACGTCTTCGGCCTGCCCGGCAACTGGATCATGCTTGGGCTGGTCCTGCTCTACTGGCTGCTGGCGCCGGAGCACGGCGGGCTTACGGCCTGGTACTGGTTTCTGGCCGTTCCCGTCCTGGCAGCAGGTGAGGCCGCCGAAATCGGGCTGCTGGCCCTGCAGGCTAGGCGCTACGGATCCAGCGGGGGCGGAACCTTGGCCGGCCTTGCCGGCGCCGTCGTGGGCGCGGTGCTCATGGCGCCCCTCTTCTTCGGCCTTGGCGCTCTGCTCGGCGCCCTGGCAGGCGCGTGGCTCGGCTGCTATCTGGCCGAACTCGCCAGGGGGCGGACCGGCGCCGAAGCCTGCCGCGCAGCCCTTGGCTGCATGACGGGACGCTTTCTCGGCACCGTCTGCAAGCTGGCCTGCGGAGGCGTGGTGCTGGCTGTCACGGCCCAGTGCATCTGGCCGGATCCCGCAAGCCTACCCTTCAGCATACCCTGGGTGCCGGCACCGCCGGCGCCAGCAGGTCCCGGCCAGGGCGAGCTCGACATGGTGCTGCTGCTGGCAGGGCTCTGCCCCTTCGCCTGAGATCCCCAAGGAGGCGGCCATGGAACTTGAAGGCCTTCGCGTCGTGCTCGTGAACACGCGCTTTCCTGAAAACGTGGGCATGGCCGTCAGGGCCTGCGCCAACATGGGCTGCGGCGATCTCGTCCTGGCCGCGCCCGAGCGCTGGATACCCGAAAAGGCGGCCCCGCTGGCAACGCCCAAGGGCCTGCCCCTGCTTGGCCGCGTCGCCGTCGTGGACTCCCTCGAGGCCGCAACGGCAGACTGCCACCTCATCGTCGGCACCACGGCCCGCACGGGCGGCTGGCGCAGGGCCTTGGAAAGCCCCGAACAGGCGGCAGTCGAGATAGCCTCGGCGCTGGCCCGCGGGGAGCGCGCGGCCCTTGTCTTCGGCTCCGAGGACCGGGGCCTGGAAAACGCCCAGATCGAGCGCTGCCAGCGCATCGTCACCATTCCCACCTCCGGGGAGGCGAGCTCCCTCAACCTTGCCCAGGCCGTCCTGCTCCTGCTCTACGAATGCGCCAAGGCTGCCCGCAGAAGGATTGCGGACCAGCGGGCCAGTACGGCCGCCTGCGCCGATGGCGAGGCGGCGGGCATCACCGGCGCCGAGTCCGAGCGCCTCATGGCCAGTCTCAAGGATGCCCTTCTGCGGCTCGACGCCATCCATGGCGACAATCCCGACTACTTCCTCATGCCCTGGCGCAGACTCTTTGCCAGGGCTAGGCTCAGGCGCCACGAGTACGACGCCTTCATGGGCCTGTGCCGGCAGATACGCAACCGCGTGCCGTCCAAGGGATAGCGGAGCCGGCGGTCGCGAAGCCTCCCGTCCGGCCGCTTTCAAGCCGCCGCTGCCTGTGCTAGCTTCAGATCAGCCGTCAGGAACGGCAGACCCGGCAGAGGCAAGTCGCCTGCGGCCTTCGGACATGCACTCACAAGGACAAGGAGCAGATCTATGGCAGAGCTCAAGGACTTCGCAACGCTTGATATTTCCTGGGACCTCACGCCCGAGCACGCCGTGACCATGTATCTGGAGTGGGGCAACAACGACTGGCATTCCGAGTACCCGCCGGTGCGCTCCAAGGAAGACTACTCCAACTACTTCGTGGTGGACACCTGGGGGGCGGAACCCGTGATCCGCCTGGTGCGCCGCAACTCCGAGCATGTCGAGGACCTCTTCGCCATGCCCATGCCGGAGGCGCTGCGCGGGGAGTTCGAGCGCCAGAACGCAGGCCTCAAGGGCATCAGCGCCCCGCAGGGCGCGGTCAAGGAATGGCTCAGGGAGCAGCTGCTCGGCAAAGGCTAGGCTGACATCGCCATGCCGGTTGCCTCCAGAGTAGCAATTCTCCTTGATCCGCTGTCTTTCGATGCGCAAATAAGATAGATCGAGACGTATTTATCGGTGTCAGATGAGAACATCCGATATATAAAACCCTGAGAATGGAGGGGTAATGTCGCGTATTATACCGACAGGAGAGCAAAATTTTGCAACTCTTCGTGAAGAAAACTTGTTTTACATAGATAAAACTCGATTTATCCAAGAGTGGTGGGAAGGAAGAGATAGAGTTACTCTTATCACTCGCCCTAGGCGTTTCGGCAAGACACTCATGCTCGATACCATAACAACTTTTTTTTCTCCAGAATTCAACGGAAGGAAAGACCTCTTTGAAGATCTAGAAATCTGGAAAAACGAAAAAATTAGAGAGTTGCAGGGAAAGGTTCCGGTAATTTTTATTTCATTTTCAGGAACTGATTGTAATAATTATGATGGGATGAAAAGAGCATTCAAAAATATATTAAGCAATCTTTATAATTCATTTCGAACAATACTAGATTTTAATTTGTTGTACGAAACTGAGAAAGAACAGTTTGCCTCGGTTCGTCGAGACATGTCTGATGAAACGGCGCAGATGGCTATCCAAGATCTCTCCATCTACTTGGCCCGCCAGTTTGGCGAGTTGCCTCTTGTTCTGCTTGATGAATACGATGCGCCGCTGCAGGCCGCCTGGCTCCATGGCTATTGGGACGAAGCTGTTGATTTTTTACGCGGCTTATTTAATTTAACTTTTAAAACAAATAAATCTCTCGGACGCGGGCTCATGACCGGCATTACGAGAGTAAGCAAAGAATCATTGTTTTCGGGGCTAAATAATCTGAAAGTAGTTACTATAACATCAAAATTATATACAACTAGTTTTGGCTTTACAGAAGATGAAGTATTTGCAATAATGGATGAGTATAATCTGAAAGATAAGGAAGAAGTGAAACGTTGGTATGATGGTTTTATTTTTGGAGGAGTAGAAGATATTTATAATCCATGGTCAATTATTGGTTATTTATCAGAACAAAGTTTCGAGCCATACTGGGCGCAAACAAGCTCTAATGCACTTGTTGGACAACTTATTGCAAATTCATCGGTGAAGATAAAAGAAGAAACTGAAGATTTACTTCAAGGTAAATCTATTACTGTTAATTTTGATGAACAAGTTATATTTTCACAATTATATAAAAAGCCAGGGGCAATATGGAGCCTTTTAATGGCAGCTGGATATGTAAAGCCTCTACGCTTTGACCGCGGAAGAGGTGAATATGAAATTACATTGACAAATTATGAAGTTAAAATGCTTATTGATACAATGATTTCAGAGTGGTTTAATAATGATAATGCTGATGGGGAAAAATTTAGAAAAGCGCTTTTGAGTAATGATATAGAAATAATGAACGTGATAATGTCTGATATAGCTGAGAATACATTCAGCTTTTTTGATGCAGGAAAAAAGGAGCCTGAGCGTTTTTATCATGCGTTTGTTTTGGGGCTTATCGTTGATTTTAGAGGCCGCTATGAAATCGTTTCGAATCGAGAGACCGGATTAGGTCGTTGTGACGTTATGCTTATTCCTCTACATAGTGGTGATCGAGGAATTATTATTGAATTTAAGACAAGAGATGTTGTAAAGGAAAAAACGCTCAAAGCAACTTGCAATAATGCACTGAAGCAGATCAGGAAAATGCGCTATGCAAGTACGCTTCAGGCTCGAGGCGTTGTCAAAAATGCTATCTTTTCGTACGGTTTTGGCTTCGATGGAAAACAAGTGCTGATAGCTGGCGGAGCCAGCAAGGCATCTGCGTAGCAGTTCTTCCAGCCCCGTTCCGGCTTCTGCTTCGTCGCTAGAGCGCGTACTGGAGGAGCGACGGGATAAGCACGAGGTAGATGGCCGTGCTGACGAGGATGGAAAGGCAGATGCACATGCTGGAGTCGTTGAGCAGCTCCGGCGCCAGCTTGAAGGTGTAGACCGGGCCGAGGCCCGACACCGGCGAAAGCAGGAAGAGCGCGAGGGCCGCGCTGACGCTCCGGTCGACAGGAAGCAGGAATGCGCCGGCGGCCAGCAGGGTGGCGCTGGCGTAGCGCAGGGCAAGGATGCGCCCGACGATGCCGGCCGCCTTGCGGCTGATGGTGAACTTGAGCCCGAGCCCTATCATGAACATGCACAGGTAGGGATTGACCATGGCTGCAAGGCGGACAGGCGCCATGACCGGCTCCGGCAGCCGCAGATGCAGCACGGAGAGGGCGATCATGGCCACGTAGCAGTGGAAGCCCACGCAGAAGAGCACTATCTTCGCCATCTTCCGGGCATCCATGCCGGCCGCCCTGGCGGCCCTGGCGGCCACGGCGTAGTTGCCGCCCATGGTCATGATGGCGTTGCCCACGTCGCAGAGGCAGATGACCATGAAGACGGAGGCGTCGAAGAAGCTCTGGATGAAGGCCATGGCGAACATGCCGATGTTGTAGCCGGCGATGTTGATCATGCAGAAGCCCCGCAGGGGCAGGGGACTTGGGCCTGCCGCCAGCCTGCCGAGGCCGAGGCAGAAGAAGTTGAGCACAAAGCCCATGGCCAGCAGAGCGAAGTAGGCGGGGTCGAGGACGACGCCGTTGAGCCCGCGCAGCACGGTGCAGGGCAGGGTGACGTTGAGCACGAGCGCCGAGAGCCAGCCTATGGCCTGCTCCCTGACGAGCCCGAGGCGCTTGGCCGCGTAGCCGACGAGGATGATGGCCATGAAGCCGAGTATTTTGGCGTAGATCTCCACGGTTGAGCTTCCATGGACTAGGCCGCCGGGGGGCGGTTGGGGAAGGGCCTGGCAATGCTTTCGGGATCGTCGGTGATGAAGCCCGTCACGCCCATGAGGGAGAGCTGGAGCGCCAGCGCCGGATCGTTGACGGTCCAGGCCGTGACGAAGATGCCGGCCCGCTGGAGGCAGACAAGGTGGCAGCCGAGGACGAGCTCCTCGCTCGGGTGGTACCACTGGGCGCAGGCCTGGCGGCAGGACTCGACCGGATCCCAGGGGCGCTTGTTCTCGACCAGCAGGGCCCGGGGGATGCCGGGCGCCGCCTTGGTCGCGCGCACAAGGTAGCTGGGCGAAAAGGAGGAGACGAGGACCGAATCCTCCATCCCCGCATCGCGGACGGCGCCGAGGGTGTCCTCGACGATGGTGGCGTCGTGGGCAAGCTTTGCGTGGTCCTTGATCTCCACGTTGACGCCGATGCCAAGACGCTTTGCCAGTTCGAGCGCCTCTTCCAGCGCCGGCACCTGCAGGCCCCGGTAGCCGGATGCCTCTCTCGCGTCAAGCCTTCCCGAGGCGAGCGTGCCGAAGGGATCCTTTTCCAGGAACCAGCTGCCGGCATCGAGGGAGCGCACTTCGGCAAAGCTGCGCTCGCACGCGGCAAGGCGCCCGTCCCTGAAGGCCGTGCCGGCATTGGTGGTGCGCGCAAGGCTGTCGTCGTGCAGGATCACGAGCCGCCTGTCGCGGGTGCATGCAACGTCCAGTTCGATGAAGTCGGCACCGGCGCTGGCCGCCAGCTCAAAGGCCGGCAGGGTGTTCTCCGGCGCCATGGCGCGGAAGCCCCGGTGGGCGCCGAAGAGAATACGGGCCGGACGGGTGCGGAAGTCCATGGGGAGCCCTCCTTTGTCTTGTTGTGGCAACATATGCCAAGAGGGCGCAAGATCAAGGAAAATTGGCGGGGCCGTTCCGCTATGCCCTGCGCAGAGAACGCGCTGTCCTTTCCTGGAGCGCCTTGCCCCACAGGGAAGATTCCTGCCTCCGGTGCTGCCGCGCGGCCTGCGGGAAGAGCATGCTGCCGGCATAGCTGAAAGCCTTCAGCCTGCGCAAGGCCTGTCCTAGGAGGGTCGCATGTCTGTCGCGAAGGCGCTGTCTTCCGGCTTTTCCCCCAGAGTCTCGTATCGTAGCCTGTCCATGCGCGATGCAATCTTTTCAGCTAGCTGGCGAAAGTCTTTTCGGGCATCGCGCACAGCGTGCGCATGGCTGCCAATGGCCCCATCTGCCCCTGTCAGGTCAAAGATGGGCTTGCGACATTCCTGCGCCAGGGGAACAAGGCTGCGGTAATGCCTTATGGTGGCAAGGCAGTAGGGATCCTCTTCCTGTCGCATGTCTGGAATGGCTTTTTCTTTCAGAACATATTCCCGATAGACTGACGGAATGCATCGAGCCCATTTGTCATGGGCCCTGACTGGACGATCAAGGCGAACGCTGTGCTGCTGGCAAAGGTAGCCCAGCGGAGCCATCCCACCGACAGGCAATTGAAAACTAGGGAAGCGTTTGCGTTCTGCAATGGGAGCATTTTCCCAGTTGGTACGACGTCGTTTCCATTGCTTCCGCCAGCTTAGCAAGGTTGGTCCAAGATTTTTCAAGCCTTGTAAAGAATATAGATCCGCTCCTAGCGGAATGGCCACAGCGTCTGTTGCTATAAGTACTGAACGATTGATAGCACCAAGATTTGGACCAATATCTACAAGAATGAGATCAGCTAAGACATCTTTTGCTGCTAATTGCATAACCTGCCAAAATGAACTTAAGATGCGAAGTTGATGATAGATATTGATGTCACCCAAGCTTTTAGGCCAAGCTTCTGAAAGCTGATCTTCAAAAATTGATAAAGCAACATCGCCTGGAAGGAGATAAAGATCGCTATTTATATTGTAGAGGATTGGATGAAGAATATCACCCACATCAGAAAGCGGAGCAACACAACGATATATAGTGTTGCCATGGCAAGTATCTTCCCAGATATTGGCTACCGTATCTTCTTCTAAAAAAGTAGCAGTTAAATTGGCTTGTGGATCAATATCGACACAAACAATTCGCTTTCCAATTTCAGTAAACATCCAAGCAAGATGATATATTAATGATGTTTTTCCGACACCACCTTTATTATTAAAAAAAGTTAAAATGGGGCAATTCATACTTTTTTCCTTAATGTACATACAACAAAATGAATATCGGGAGCTAGTTCGAGCGGTGGATTGTCGTTACGTTCCATTGCCTTGCGCGCAATTATAATACCACGACCAAATTGTTGAATAAATCCAAGGGTTTTTAGGGCTGAGGCAAGATTGGGATTGCGGTAGTCGGTTATGCCAGGTCTTCCAAAATTAACGCAATTGACGCTACCGAAAGGGCCACCAGGACTTATGATTTCAATGCGATCATTAAACCAGTATATGCGTACAGGGGAATTTGTATTTTCATAGTTGCGATGTAGGACGGCATTATAAACTAGTTGATCAATTGCTACAGTAGGGTATAAAGATTCAATTTTATGAGTTGGTGCAGAAATAACATCTACAGAAATTCTATTGTGAGCATTGATTTTTTCATGAAGCATTTTAAGCTGATCTGAAATATTGCCACGGATTTCTGCAATATCAATCACGTCGTCAGACAATTCATTGCCATTTATTCGCAAAAATTGTATTTCTGCACCAGGAATAAAATCTTGTGGTGAAATGCCGAGAACGAGCAGTCCTAGGACGGTAGGCGTGGGATCATCAGGAGCAACTATCATCTTGCACGATGCAAGCAGTTCCTCGTAGCTGCGTCCGTTGGCTTCAAGGATGTCAGGTGCAAATGCTGCAGGAAGAAAGTCATTCTCAAAGAACAGCCTTGACAAGTTGGCAAGAGTCGAAGACGGCACTGGATTAATGTCAAATGGGATATCTTTGTGCCGACGCTTTTCATTGAGAATGCGTTCTTCCTGTGCATTGGCAATGGCTCGGCGAGGTCCTGTACGAATCCAGATGCGACCATCATATCTGACAGGAGGCATATCTGAAGGAAGCACTGTCACCACTGCCATCTCTGCTCCTTTGAGATGGCGTTTTTCCACGTTCAAGACTGGCATAGGCAATATTTTGCCATCGCTGCGCATGTCGGCGAGCTGCAAAAGTAGATCATCCGTAATCGGCAAGCCGGAAGGCGTTCCATCGTCTTTGGCACCGATAAAAAGGATGCCGGGCTCGTTGTGGTTGGGAAAATCGTTGGCAAACTCGCAAACGGCCTGCCGGGCTTTTTCACGCACGCTGCCACCACTGAACGATTCCTTGCGCTCTACGCAGTCCGATTCCAGATCGTTGAGGAGAGCTTCAAGATCGGCGTCTGAGATATGCTTCATCATGGCAAGAGTGTACGAAGCTCCATGCCGTGGCGCAATGGCCATCGCAACGTCTGGAGGGGAGAGCTCATGCACATGCCCGACTGGCACGGCACGCGCCTGAGCCGTCGGGGAGGATGTGGCAGGACAGAGGGAGACATCATCGGCGATGCCGTCAGAGGTGCATTCCTGCATCCGCCGGGAGGCGCTTCCAGCTGTGGCACATTATCCAGGCCTGTGCTACCTTCCCCCGCCAGGCATGCAGTCGCACGCCAAGGAGCACGCCCTCCAGCTATGTTCGACGAACCCACCACACGCCCATCCTGCCTCACGCGCACCGATCCCCGGGTGCGCATGGCCCTGGCCCTGGCGGCCTCGCTGGCCCTGGCGCCGCTCAAGGCGCCCTGCGCCTGCCTTGCCTGCTTTGCGCTCTCGCTCCTGCTGCTGGTGCTTGCCAAGCCCTACCTGAAGGCGCTTGGGGCGCGCCTGCTCGGGGTCAACGTCTTCGTGGCCTTCCTGGCAGCCATGCTCCCCCTGTCGGTGCCGGGCGAGCCTGCCTGCAGCGTGCTCTCGGTGGACTTCTCGAAGCAGGGCTTTGCCATGGCCGGCCTCATCGCCCTCAAGGCCAACGCCTTCGTCGCCTTCTTCACGGCGCTCGTGGCAAGCATGGACGCGCCCACGGCGGCCTACGCCATGGAGCGCCTGCGCATGCCCTCCAAGCTCGTCTTCATCTTCATCTTCACCCTGCGCTTCATCCACGACATTGCCGAGGAGTGGAAGCGCCTGACGACGGCTGCCAGGCTCCGGGGCTTTGTGCCAAAAAGCACGCGTCACGGCTACCGCACCCTGGGGGCCCTGCTGGGGCTCCTGATCCTGCACAGCATCCAGCGCGCTCAGCGCGTGCACGAGGCCATGCTGCTCCGGGGCTTTGCCGGCACCTTCAGATCGGTGGCCAAGTTCAGGGCCGGCTGGCGCGATGCGGTGCTGGCAGGCTTCGTGCTGGCAGGCATAGCTCTGGTCGCCGGCATCGAGGTCCTGTGGCGTCAGCATCCCGGCCTCGACGCGGCCAGCCTTGCCGCGCAGGCCCAGGATTGTGCCCGGGAACTTGGCCTGCGGCTTGCGGCCAGGCTCGGCCTGTAGGATCGGAAAAACAGTCCTTTGAGGAGAAACGCCATGGAGCAGCCGTCAGCGGACGCCATCTTCGCCCTGGAGGGCATAGCCTTTGCCTACCCTGCGGCCCAGGGAGGGTGCGAGGTGCTTCGGGAGCTCGACTTCAGCCTGGCGCCGGGACAGCGCATCGGCCTCTACGGCCCCAACGGCAGCGGCAAGACGACGCTTTTGCGCTGCATCACGGGCCTCTGCCGGCTTTCCGCAGGCAAGGTGCTCTTTCATGGCGTTCCCGTGGAGGACGAGGAGGGCTTCCACAGGCTTCGCTGCGCCGTGGGCTACGTCCTGCAGAGCGCCGACGACCAGCTCTTCTTCCCCACGGTGCTCGAAGACGTGGCCTTCGGCCCGCTCAACCTCGGCATGGGGGCGGACGAGGCCAGGGACTGCGCCCTGGACACCCTCCGGTCCCTCGGCATGGAGTCTTTTGCGGACCGCCTCACCCATAGGCTTTCGGGCGGCGAGAAGAAGATGGCCTCGCTGGCTGCCGTGCTCGCCATGAAGCCGGAGGCCCTGCTGCTCGACGAGCCCACGGGCGGGCTCGACATGGCAAGCCAGGACAGGCTCTGCGAGCTGCTCAAGTCCCTCGACGTCGCCCGCGTCACCATCTCCCACGACTGGGACTTCCTCGCTGAGGTTTCGGATGCCTTCTGCACCATCCAGGACAAGGCCATTTCCTGGACCTCGCCCCTGACGTCCCATACCCACAGGCACGCCCATCCGGGCGGAGGCAGCCCCCACAGCCACGGCTAGCGCTCTTCAGCTCCGCCAGGGGCGGGCCCTGGTCTGGCCCAGGAATGGGGTCGCAGACTGGCCCGATCTCCCCTCTCGCCGGCGGGACGGCGCCCCCTTCTGCCTCCTGCAGACGGTCTTGTGGGCCGTCGCGTTCTGACGTATGGTTTCTGACTTGCCCGGACGGCGGAAAGGCCCTGCTTCAGGGCCTTCGGCTCAGCGCCCGATCCGGCGGGCCAATGGAGGCTGCTATGCGGCATGGAAGCGAGAAGACGGCGCGGCTGGGAAGCCTGCGCCTGGGCGGAGGCCATCCGGTCATGGTCCAGAGCATGACCAATACCGACACCCGCGACGTCGAGGCGACCCTCGCCCAGATAGCAAGGCTGTGCGAGCGCGGCTGCGAAGCTGTGCGCGTGGCTGTGCCGGACGACAGGGCGGCTGCCTGCCTCAAGGCCCTGCGCCAGGGCTCGCCCGTGCCGCTCATTGCAGACATCCACTTCGACTGGCGCCTGGCCCTGGCCGCCGTGGACGCGGGCTTCGAGGGCCTGCGCATCAATCCCGGCAACATCGGCGCCAAGGAGCGCGTAGATGCCGTGGTGGACGCCTGCAAGGCCAGCGGCTGCGCCATGCGCATTGGCGTCAACTCCGGCTCCGTGGAGAAGGAGCTGCTCGAAAAATACGGCGGCCCCACGCCGGACGCCATGGTGGAGAGCTGCCTCAGGCACGTGCGCATGGTGGAGGACAGAGGCTTCGACAACCTCGTGCTTTCGGTCAAGTCCTCCAGCGTGCTCGACACCGTGGCCTGCTACCGCAAGCTCGCCAAGGCAAGCCCCTATCCCCTCCACCTCGGCGTCACCGAGGCCGGAAGCCCCATGCGCGGCGCGGTCAAGAGCGCTGCGGGGCTGGGCATCCTGCTGGCCGAGGGCATAGGCGACACCATACGCGTCTCTCTCACGGCCGACCCCTGCGAGGAGATGGACGTGTGCTGGGAGCTGCTGCGCTGCCTCGGCCTGCGCCGCTTCGGGCCCGAAATCGTCTCCTGCCCCACCTGCGGCCGCACCGAGATAGACCTCATCGGCCTGGAGCGGGCGGTGGAGGAGCGGCTCCGCGGCGTCAGGACCCCCATCAAGGTGGCGGTCATGGGCTGCGTGGTCAACGGGCCGGGCGAGTCCAAGGAAGCCGACCTCGGCGTGGCCGGCGGCAAGGACATGGGCGTGATCTTCCGCAAGGGGAAGGTGGTGCGCTCGGTCAAGGGGCAGGGCAATCTGCTGCCCGCCTTCATGGAAGAACTACAACAACTGCTTGACGAAGAAGGAAACCGGTAATGCGCTTTCGTTCCTGCTACATTCCAACGCTGAAGGAAACCCCGGCAGACGCCGAGGTCATCAGCCACAAGCTGCTCGTGCGCGCGGGCCTCATCCGCAAGATCACCAGCGGCGTGTACACCTACATGCCCCTGGCCCTGCGCGCCCTGCGCAAGATTGAAACCGTCGTCCGCGAGGAGATGGCGCAGGCCGGCTTCGAGGAGCTGCTTCTGCCCATGGTGCAGCCCGGCGACCTGTGGAAGGAGTCCGGCCGCTGGGAGCACTACGGCAAGGAGCTCCTGCGCTTCAAGGACCGCGGCGGCCGCGACTACTGCCTCGGCCCCACGCACGAGGAGGTGGTCACCGATCTCGTGCGCGGCGAGGTGCGCTCCTACAAGCAGCTGCCCGTGCGCCACTACCAGATTCAGACCAAGTTCCGCGACGAGATCCGTCCCCGCTTCGGCCTCATGCGCGGGCGCGAATTCATCATGAAGGATGGCTACTCCTTCGACGCCGACGACGCGGGCGCCTCCCAGGCCTACCGCGACGCCAACGACGCCTACCACCGCATCTTCTCCCGCCTCGGCCTGCGCTTCCGCGCCGTCGAGGCCGACTCCGGCTCCATTGGCGGCAGCTTCTCCCACGAGTTCCACGTGCTCGCCGATGCCGGCGAGGATACCATAGCTTCCTGCTCGGCCTGCGACTACGCGGCCAACGTGGAGCGCTGCGAGCTCGTCTGGGAAGGCAAGGGCGAGGTCCCCGCCTGCCCGGCCCTGGAAACCGTGGCCACCCCCGGCCTGCACAGCGTGGCCGAGGTGGCGAAGTTCCTGGGCGTTGCGGCTTCGAAGCTCGTCAAGACCATGATCTTCAACGTGGACGGGAAGCCCGTCGCCGTGCTGGTCAGGGGCGACCGCGAGGTCAACGAAGTCAAGGTCAAGAACTTGCTCGGCGCCGAATCCGCCGAGCTGGCGGCGCCCGAGCTCGTCGAGAAGGCGACCGGCGCGCCGCTCGGCTTTGCCGGCCCCTGCGGCCTCGACATTCCGGTCTACGCCGACCTCGAGCTGCAGGGCGGCAACGGCTGGGTCACCGGCGCCAACAAGGGCGACGCCCACCACGTCAACGTGGACCTTGCCCGCGACTGCAAGGTGGAGCGCTACCTTGACCTGCGCCTGGCCGAGGACGGAGACCGCTGTCCGCGCTGCGGCGCTCCGCTGGAGCTCACCCGCGGCATCGAAGTGGGCCACATCTTCAAGCTCGGCACCAAGTACTCCCATGCCATGCATTGCGTCTACCTGGACGAGGGCGGCAAGGAGCAGGAAATGGTCATGGGCTGCTACGGCATCGGCGTCTCGCGCGTGCTGGCGGCTGCCATAGAGCAGAACCACGACGGCAACGGCATCGTCTTTCCGCCCGCCATCGCGCCCTTTGCCAGCGAGATCCTCGTCCTCGATCCGGCGGACGAGACCGTCTGCGCCAAGGCCGAAGAGCTCGAAAAGGCGCTGGCTTCCCTGGGCTTCGAGTCCCTGGTGGACGACAGGACGGAGCGGCCCGGCGTCAAGTTCAAGGACGCCGACCTTCTCGGCCTGCCCATGCAGTTCATCTGCGGCGGCAAGGGCCTGGCCAAGGGCGTGGTCGAGACCAAGAACCGCCTGACCGGCGAGAAGGGCACCCTGCCCGCGGACCAGCTGCTCGAGGGCGCCAAGGCCTTTGCCGAGGCCGTCCAGGCCTCCTGGGACGCCAGAAGGAAGTAGCGGAGATCCGCCCGTGGCAGCGACGTACAGCTACACCGTGAGCCAGCTGGCCCGCCGCGTCGACTCCCTGCTTGCCGGCATCGGCGCCCAGGGCCGCGTCCTTGTCACGGGCGAGATTGCCGAACCCTGGTTCAGGCGCTCGGCCTATGGCCCCATCGCGGGCTTCACCCTCACCGAAGGGGGTGAGTCCCTCACCTGCATCAGCTACGGCAGGGCGCTGGCAAGCCTCCTTGCCCGCGACGGCCTGACGGGCGAGTGCTTCGACCCGCCGAGAAAGCCTGAAGAGGTGATCATTGCCGGCCGCGAGGTGCTCTGCGACGGCGAGATCCACGCCTACGCCAAAAAGGGGAAGAGCCTCTACCAGCTCGTCTTCATGGGCGTCACCGACCTCGCCCAGGGAAGGCGCGACATGGAGCTGCGCCGGCTCAAGGCCAAGCTCGCCAAGGAGGGCTTCTTCAAGGAGGAGCGCAAGCGCCCCGTTCCCCTGAACCCTTCGCGGGTGGCCCTTGTCACCTCGACCCAGGGTGCGGTCATCCACGACTTCCTGCAGAACGCTAGGCACAGGGGGCTCGGCTGCCGCATCCGGGTCTTTCCTGTACGCGTGCAGGGCGACGAGGCGCCGGCGGACATCGTCAAAGCCATCGAAGCGGCCAACCAGGATCCCTCCCTCCAGTGCATCGTGCTCATACGGGGCGGCGGTTCGGTCCAGGATCTGGCCTGCTTCGACGACGAGCGCGTGGCCAGGGCCGTCTTCGAGTCGAGGCTGCCCGTGGTGGCCGGCATAGGCCACGAGGTGGACACCAGTCTTGCCGACATGACGGCTGACCTGCGCGCCTCGACGCCCACCCAGGCGGCCCAGCTGCTCTGGGAGCCGAGGGCTGAGCTGGGGGCCAGGGCGAACGAAGCCTTTGCCAGGGCGAGAGGGGCTTTTGCCAGGCTCCTCTCGCGCCAGAGCGGAGAGCTCTCCAGCCTTGGCCGGCAGCTCCGGCTGGTCTCCCCCCAGGTGAAGACGGCCCGCCAGGCGCGCGATCTGGCAGAGCTTTCCGCCCGCCTGCACCGGGGACTTGGCGCCCGGATCCAGGCAGCCTCGAAGGAGGCCTCCACCCTGGCCCTGCGCGCCGGACGGGCGCTCGATCTGGCCTTCAGCCAGGGATGCGGCAGGCTGGCCGAGGCGCGGCGCCGCCTTGCCAGGGCGCCGCAGGCCCTGATCCTTTCCAAGGCCAGGGAGGCGGGATCGCTGGCCCTGCGGCTCCACCGGGGCCTGGCCAGGGCCGTTCAGCAGGAGCAGGGCAGCCTTGCCGGCATGATGCGCCTGCTCAAAGCCTCGGGAAAGGCCCTGAGCGAGGACAGGGAGCACGCCCTGGAAGCCCTCAGGCTGCGCCTGGAGGCGGCCAGCCCCCAGCGCGTGCTCGAGCGCGGCTTTGCCGCCGTTGCTGACGGGGAGGGCCGGCTCCTGCGATCCGTGGCCCTGCTCAAGGCGGGCCAGGAAGTCCGGGTGCGCATGGCCGACGGCAGCTTCCTTGCCGTGGTCAGGGACGTTGTGCCTGCCGCAGGGACTGGTGTCGCCGCAGGGGCTGGATCGGCAAGGCAAGCCGGGGCATCGGCTGCATCGGCGGACGGAAGAGCATAGGGAACAGGCTTTGCGTTTGCAAGGAGTGAGCATGACGGAGACGACGAAACGGGGCGGCAAGCCCCAGCATGGCTTCAACGCCCGCATGGAGCGCCTGCGCGCCATCGTGGAGGAACTCGAGGGCGAGGATCTGGATCTCGAGCGCGGGGTCGAGCTCTACAAGGAGGCCTGCGAGTGCGTCCGCTGGTGCGGACAGAAGCTCAAGGAGGCCAGAAACGAGCTCGAGACACAGCGCGGCGAGCTCGTGGACGCCGAGCGCTTCCTCCAGGAGGCGGGCGACGCCTTCGAGCGCGCGCCCGAGCGGCGCCAGGACAATGGGCAGGACTACGTGGCGGCGCGGGGCAGAGGCCGCTCCCAGGAGCGCGAGCCCTTCTCGTCCGCGGACATGGACAGGATCCCCTTCTAGGCCCGTCCCCGAGCTGGCGCCCCCCGGGGGCCGGCCAGGACGGAAAGGCCGCGCGACGAGGCGCGGCGGAGGTGGCAGGTATGGATTCCCACGCAGTGAAGGCCCGGCTGGCTGAGCTGGGCGCAATGGTCGAGGCCAGGCTTCAGGGCTTCGCGGACGCCTCCGGGGCGCCCCGGCGCCTCAAGGAGGCCATGGCCTACAGCCTCATGGCAGGTGGCAAACGCCTGCGGCCGGTGCTCCTGATGTCGGCCTCCTCGCTCTTCGGCACGCCGGCGGACAAGGTGCTGCCCTTTGCCTGCGCCGTGGAGATGGTGCACACCTATTCCCTCATCCATGATGATCTGCCGGCCATGGACGACGACGACCTGCGCCGTGGCAGACCCTCCTGCCACAAGGCCTTCGGCGAAGCCACGGCCATTCTGGCGGGCGACGCCCTGCAGGCCGACGCCTTCCGCACCATGACCCTCTGCGATCTGCCGGCGGACAGGGTGCTGGCAGCCGTGCGCGAGTTTGCCTGCGCGGCCGGATCCTTCGGCATGTGCGGCGGCCAGCAGCTCGACATGGAGGCCGAGGAGCAGGCCATCTCCCTGGAAGAGCTCAGGCACCTGCACGCCCTCAAGACCGGCGCCATACTCCGGGCTGCCGTGGTCTGCGGCTGCCTTCTGGCCGGCGCGCCCGAGCGGGACGTCGAGGCCTTCGGCCGCTTCGGCGCCAGCCTCGGCGTGGCCTTCCAGATAGCCGACGACATCCTCGACGTGGTGGGCGACACGGCAACGCTCGGCAAGCCTGCGGGTTCGGATGCCGAGGCGCACAAGAGCACCTATCCCTCCCTGGTGGGCCTCGAGGAGAGCCGCCGCCTTGCCAGAGGCCATGCCGACGAGGCCATAGCCGCTATCCAGGCCTACGAAGGCCAGGACGCGGACTTCCTGCGCGGCCTTGCCAATTTCACGGTGACGCGCGTAAAATAGCAGAATCATGGACAGCACACCCCTTCTTGAAACCATCCAGGGCCCCGGCGACGTGCGCCGGCTCACCAATGCGGAGCTGGAGCGCCTGGCCGGCGAGCTGCGCCGGCGCATCATTGCCGTGTGCTCGGAAAACGGCGGGCATCTGGCCCCCTCGCTGGGCACCGTCGAGCTCACCCTGGCCCTGCTTGCGGAATTCGATCTCGACCGGGACAAGCTCGTCTGGGACGTCGGCCACCAGACCTATGCCTACAAGATCCTCACCGGCAGGAACCGCGAGTTCGGCACCCTGCGCCGCCGGGGGGGGCTGGCGGGCTTCCCGCGCCTTGCCGAAAGTCCCTACGACTTCTTCGGCGTGGGCCACTCCTCCACGTCCATTTCCGCCTCGCTCGGCATGGCCACGGCCAGGGATCTGGAAGGGAAGGACCACAGCGTCGTCGCCGTCATCGGCGACGGCTCCATGACCGCGGGCGAGGCCTTCGAGGGCCTGAATCTGGCCGGCCATCTGCGCAAGAAGCTTATCGTCGTGCTCAACGACAACGAGATGTCCATCGCGCCCAACGTGGGCGCCCTCTCCCGCTTCCTCTCGAGGAACCTTTCCAGGCGCTGGTTCCGCCAGACCCGCAAGGACGTGCTCTCCTTCCTGCGCACCATTCCGCGCATCGGCGACAACCTCGCCACCTACGCCGAGCGCGGCGAGTGGAGCTTCAAGTCCTTCTTCACGCCGGGCATGCTTTTCGAGGCCTTCCGCTTCGCCTACATCGGCCCTGTGGACGGCCACGACATTCCCGCCCTGCGCCACCACCTGGCCATGGCCGCCGCCGTGGAGGACGGGCCTGTGCTGCTCCACGTGCACACCCAGAAGGGCAAGGGCTTCGCGCCCGCGGAAAAGGACCCCACCCACTACCACGGCGTGGGCCACTTCGATCCCGAGACGGGCATGTTCCTGCCCGGCAAGAGCACGGCCCCGAGCTTCACCGGCGTATTCGGCAAGGCCTGCGTTGCCCTGGGCGAAAAGGATCCCCGCATCGTCGCCATCACGGCGGCCATGCCGGACGGCACGGGCACAGTGCTCTTCCAGAAGGCCTATCCCGACCGCTTCTTCGATGTCGGCATCTGCGAGCAGCACGCCGTCACCTTCGCGGCCGGCTTGGCCTGCCAGGGCATGCGGCCGCTGGTGTGCATCTACGCCACCTTCCTGCAGCGCGCCTACGACCAGATAGTCCACGACGTGTGCCTGCAGAACCTCCCCGTGGTCTTCTGCGTGGACCGCGCAGGGCTCGTGGGCGACGACGGCTCCACCCACCAGGGCGTCTTCGACGTGGCCTTCCTGCGTCACATCCCCAACATGCATCTGCTCGCCCCCCGGGACGAAGCCATGCTGCCGCGCTGCCTGAGGACCGCCGTCGATCTGAACCGTCCCTGCGCCGTGCGCTATCCCAGAGGCGCAGCCTTCGGCGTGCCCATGCCTGAAGAGCCCGAAGCCCTGCCCCTGGGCCAGGGCGAAGTGGTCCAGGAGGGCGAGCGCGTCGCCGTGCTGGCCCTGGGCAACCGCGTGCACCCCGCCCTGGATGCGGCCCTCGAGGTCCACATGCGCCAAGGCTTCATGCCGCTGGTCTTCGACCCCGTCTGGGTCAAGCCCCTGCCTGAGCGCCAGCTGGAGGACATCTTCCGCCGCTTCAAGCGGATCGTCACCGTGGAGGAGGCCTCGCTGGCCGGCGGCTTCGGCTCCGCCGTGCTCGAGTTCGCCAGCGACCGCGGCCTGCTCGACGGGCACAAGGTCGTGCGCCTCGGCGTGCCGGACCGCTTCGTCGAGCACGCCACCCAGGCCCAGCAGCGCGGGGATCTCGGCATCGACGTCGAAGGCATAGTCCGCGCCGTGACCGAACTGGCAGACCCGGACGAGGCCGCTGTCTAGCAGCTCCGCGAAGGCCTTCCGGATCCGGAAGAGGCGGGTGCCTGAAGGCACGGGTACAGCGTACGGATCTGCGGCGGAATCTGCAGCGGGATCCGTCCTTTTCTGTACTGTGCCTGCAGGCCGCAAGCACGTCCGAACACGTCTGAGGACGCCAGGCTTTGCCGTGCCCGCGCTGCCTGCCGGCCCGGAAGATGCGCCCGCATGAAGACGGCGCATCCCTGTCCCTTGCGCCTTTGTCCCGTGCGCCTTTACTCGCAGGCGAGTCGGCGCTATACAGCGTGACCTCATCATTTTCAGACTGCACGGAGAAGCCATGTCGCTCAGCATAGGTATCGTCGGCCTGCCCAACGTCGGCAAGTCCACCCTGTTCAATGCCCTGACCAAGGCCCAGAACGCCCAGGCCGCCAACTACCCCTTCTGCACCATCGAGCCCAACAAGGCCACGGTGGCCGTGCCGGACGCGCGCGTCGACGCGCTCACGGCCAAGGCCAAGCCGAAGAAGACCATCTACGCCAGCGTCGACTTCATCGACATCGCCGGCCTCGTCCGGGGCGCCAGCAAGGGAGAGGGCCTGGGCAACCAGTTCCTGGCCAACATCCGCGAGTGCGCGGCCATCGTCGAGGTGGTGCGCTGCTTTGCCGACGGCAACGTCACCCACGTGGACGGCTCCGTCGATCCCCTGCGCGACATCGCCACCATCGAGACCGAGCTGCTCCTGGCCGACATCGAGACGGTGCAGAAGCGCCAGGACAAGCTTGGCAAGCTCGCCAAGGGCAGCAAGGACGCCCGCGAGGCCCTGCCCGCCATGGAGCGGCTGGCCAAGCATCTGGACGGCGGCGCCATGGCCTCCGCCTTCGAGCGTCCAGCCGACGATCCCTACTTCGAGAACCTCTGGCGCGAAATGGGCCTTTTGACCGCCAAGTCCGTGATCTACTGCGCCAACGTGGACGAGGACGGTCTGCAGGGCAATGCCTGGTCTGAGCAGGTGCGCGCCCACGCCGAAGCGACCGGCGCCGGCTTTGCCATCATCTGCGCCAAGCTCGAGGAAGAGCTCCAGGGCCTGCCCGAAGCGGAGCAGAAGGAGATGCTCGAGTCCTACGGCATCGAGGCCAGCGGCCTGGAGAGCATCATCCGCACGGGCTACGCCACCCTGGGACTCGCCAGCTACTTCACGGCCGGTCCCGATGAGGTGCGTGCCTGGACCATACGCAGGGGCTGGAAGGCGCCCAAGGCCGCCGGCGTCATCCACACCGACTTCGAGAAGGGCTTTATCCGCGCCGAAGTGGTCTCCTACGACGACTACATGAGCCACGAGAGCGAGGCCGCCTGTCGCGCCGACGGCGTGCTGCGCGTCGAGGGCAAGGACTACGAAGTGCAGGACGGCGACGTCATGCACTTCCTCTTCAACGTGTAGGCCGAAGACGGCATTTTGCCAGAGCGGGCCGGGAGCAGAGAGCTTTCGGCCCGCTGTGCGATCGTTGCGCGCGATAGGCCGCTACGGCTTTGGCACCTGGCTTGCCAGACGGTAGTAGCTGCCGTCGGCGCGTGCTTCGGCAACGACGGTGCCGTCGGCCTCCAGCGGGGCGAGCAGGGCCCTGGCTTCCTGCGCCGAGATGCCAAGCCCCGCGGCGACGCCCTCCAGCGTGGCAGGATGCCGGCCGATGAGGTCGGCTGCGTCGCGGGCTTCGGGCTGGCGCCTGCCGTCCCCTGCCTTCGCCGTTCTGGGGTAGGAGGCGATGATCTCGGTGCGGCCCGGGAAGGTGGAAGCTATCTTTTCGAGGCGCTCCCGCGCAACGGGGAGCACGCCCTTGTCCGCAGGCGGGCGCGAGACCGTGTTGAACTGGATGCGCTCGACTCTGGCAAGGCCTTGGCAGGCTTCGCGCAGGGCCTGGAGATCCGCCTCGCTGTCGTTGACGCCCTGGGCAAGCAGGATCTCGAGCCAGATGCGGCCGCGAAAGGTCCGGCAGAAGGTCTTGAGGCCCTCGTAGACCATCTCGTAGCTCAGGCCCTCGCAGAGCCGGTTGACGCGCTGGGCCGCCGCGGGCGTGGCCGCGTCCAGCGAGGGGCTCACGATGTCGGCCAGGGAGAGGTCCTCGCGCACGTCGGGCATCCAGAGCAGGGAGGCGTTGGTGAAGACCGCCACCGGCACGTCCGTGAGCTCCTTGATGCCGGCTATCATGCAGCCAAGCTCGCTGTTGAGCGTGGGCTCGCCCGAGCCGGCAAAGCTCACGACGTCGGGCCTGTCGAGAGCAAGGATTTCCCTGGCCTCGTCGAGCACCTCGTCGCAGGAGACCCAGGGCGCCCGTTCCATGCCGTGGTTCGTCGTGCGGCCGAGCTGGCAGTAGACGCAGTCGTAGCTGCAGGTCTTGAAGGGAATGGCGTCGACGCCGAGGGAGCGGCCAAGGCGCCGGGAGGGAACGGGCCCGTAGAGATGCTTGAAGGCGCGGGACATGGCGTGCTCCTTGGCCTTGGGCAGGGCGCAGGCTTGTCTTGCGCGCCTGCCAGGCCCTTCTGTTTAAGATCCTTCCGGCTACTGGCGCAGCAGCAGGGTGCCGTCGGAGAGGCGCAGGACGCCGCCCTCCACGGCAAAGTTGACGTCCATGGGCGCCGCGCCCTCGAACTCCATGTGGAGCCAGCTGCCGTTGGCCTCCCAGGCGCCCTTGTACTGCTTGGCGTTGGCGTTGAGGGTGCAGGTCTTCCTCTCGAAGGTGAGGGTGACGGCGTAGCGTCCGTCCCAGGCGCGCCAGGTGCCGAGCAGATCCTTGGGGTCGGCGCTGGCCTTCGGGGCCTGGGGGCCTGCGTCCTGCTGGCGCTGGAGGCAGGAGCCGTCGGAGAGCACGAGGTAGTCGCCCTCGACGCTGTAGGTGAGCGCAAAGCTTCGGCCGTTGACGAAGCGCAGGCTGATCATGTCGCCCGACGTCTCCCAGGTGCCGTCCACCTGATGGCCCTTGTCGAAGAGCGTGCAGGCGCCGCCGGACTTGAACTCGATGCGCAGCGGCGCAATGCCGTTGGGCGCAGACCAGATGCCCAGCACGTTTCTGGCTGTCCGGGAGGGCTGCAGGGCGTTGCCGGCAAGGGTGGCCGCGTCCGGCGAGGAGAGGGTGCCTGCGCCCATCGCGTCGATGGACGCTGGGGCTCCGCCCAGAGCCTGCATCCAGGCGGGCAGGCCGGAGAGCAGGCCATCGACCAGGCGGCTGAAGGCGCCGCCGAAGACGCCGTTGCCAGAAGGCGCATTCCCGTCCCCTGCCTGCCGCTGTCCTACGCCCATGTCGGCTATGACGGGCGTCTGGGCAACCGAGCCGAGCTCGCCTGTCTGGGCCTGCCTGGCTGCGGGATCAGAGGGCTTGCCTCCCATGGCAAGGGCGGTGCCGGAGAGGTTCGAACCGCAGAGCAGGGGACCTGCGGCGAGCGCCAGGGCGGCTGCAGCCGCGAGGGTGCAGAGGTGTCTCATGGTCGCCTCCTGTGGGGTGGGAGATGCCTTGCCCGGGAAGGAACGCTAGCAGGTTGGGCGCAGGGCGTAAAGGGCCAGTAAGGCCCTGCTAGGCGGGCGCGGCCTGGGTCTGGCAGGGCAGGGCCTTGATGCTCCAGGCGCTTGAGCCCGTGAGCTGCATGAGCCTGTCGTGCAGGGCGAAGAGGGTTGTCCTGTGCCCGATGCTGACAACGCCCGCCGCCGGCAGCTCTTCGGCTATCAGCTGGTACATGTCGCGCTCGCGGCGCTCGTCCAGGGCCGAGGTGGACTCGTCGAGGAAGACCCAGGCGGGCCGGACGAGGAGCACCCGGGCAAAGGCGACGCGCTGCTGCTCGCCGAGGGAGAGGATGCGGCTCCAGTCGTCCTCCTGGTCCAGCAGGGGAATGAGCCGTTCGAGATCCACCTTGCGGAGCACGTCCTTCAGGCGCTCGTCCTCCGATGCCGGCAGGGGTTCCAGAGGATAGCACAGGGCCCTGCGCAGGGAGCCCAGCGGGAGGTAGGGGCGCTGGGGAAGGAAGAGCGTGCGCTCTTCCGGCGCCTTTCTGACTTCGCCCGAACCGAAGGGCCAGATGCCGGAAACGGTTCTGAGGAAGGTGCTCTTGCCGCAGCCCGAGGGGCCGGTGACGAGCATGCGGGCGCCCCGCTCGAGGGCCAGGCTGCCGTTTGCCATGACGGTGCGGCCGCTGGGCAGCTGGACGCAGAGTTCCTTCGTCTCGAAGACGCCGGACCGCCCTTCTGCAAGGGTGGCGCCGCCGGGCAGCGCTTCGGCCTCGTTCATGCTCCGGTCCAGATTGTCGAGCCGGCGGACGATGGCCGTCAGCTCAGCCAGGGTTTCGTAGGAGTTGACGATGCAGGAAAAGGAGTCCTTGATGCGCTTGCAGGAGTCGAGGAGGGCGAGGCAGGCGGGCGGAATGCTGCCGGAGACGATCACGAAGGGCAGCATCATGAGGAAGGGCAGGAACACGGCCATCTGTTCGAAAAAGGTCGTGTAGAACCTGAGGAAGGTCTTGCGGTCGATGAGCCGCCGCAGGTTGTCGATGACGCCGTCGAAGCGCCGGCAGGAGCCTTCCAGCTCTATCTTCTCGCCGCCGTAGAAGGCGATGCTCTCGCTGTTTTCGCGCGTGCGCATCATGCTGAAGCGGAAGTCCGCCTCGCGCTGGCGCTGCTCGTACTTGAGGGCGATGAGCTTGCGGCCGACAAGGTGGGCCAGCCAGGTGCCGGCGCCGTAGAAGACAAGGCTGCCCCAGCAGAAAAGGCCGCCGAGCGTGAAGGTCCAGGTGCCGAGCGTCAGGGACTGCGAGCCGGCGGAAAGCAGCATGCCGGCGAGCAGGGCGACGACGATGGCGACGCTGACGCCGAAATCGACCAGCAGATCCAGCGTGGCCTTGGCGAAGAAGCCAGCATCCTCGGAGATGCGCTGGTCGGGGTTGTCGGCGTCGCTGCCCATGACCTGGAGGCGGTAGTAGGCCCTGTTCGACATCCACCGGGTCAGGAAGCGGTTCGTCATCCACACGCGCCACCTGAGGCGCAGCTGCTGCTGGACGTAGCCCCGTGCGCCGTCCACAAGGGCAAAGCAGCCCAGCAGCAGGGCAAGATCCTGCAGTGAGGGGATGAACCGTGCCAAGGCATTGGCGCTGTTGCTTTGGATGAGGCTGCCGAACTGGCCGTACCACTGGGGAATCTTCCAGACGCAGTACACCTTGGCCACGCAGAGGACGACCAGCAGGGCAAGCATGCCTGAGGCATGCCATTTCGACTCCGAGGTCCAGAAGCCTGTGAACAGGTGCCAGAACGCTTTCAGGGTGGAAGCCTTCGCTTTCGCCATCTTGTCTTTGGCCATGTCGGGGAGCTCCTCGCGTGCTTTGCCGCAGGCCGCAGGCGGGCTGGGGCGTCCGGCATCATAAGGGGATGCGGAGGCTTTCTCAACAGCCCCCGCGCTCCTGCGCCGGCACATGCCTTCTGGCCGCTGTTCCAGAACCGGACAGCGCGGCCGCGCGCGTGGATACCATCCGGCCAGCCTCAAGTCTTGTGCGGATGTGTTCCAGACGCTGTGCACTGCGCATCAGGGAAGGGCGTCCTCAGCGCGGACGGCCTTTTCTTCAGGAAGACTGGCCTTGCCAGCACGCTCCCTCCTCCCCGCTCCATCCCGCATCTGGGACGCCGGGACGCCCGGCCAGGCGCCCAGTCAGGCGAATCCGGCCTGGCGCACAGCCTGATGCCGGCGCGCAGGACGTCCTGCCTGCCCTGCCTGCCCCGGGCATCATGGCCGCCGCGGATTCCCCGGGCGCTCTGGGGCCGGAGGCGCGGCCCACGGCCTTGTGCGGAACTGTCCCGCCTCCTGCTGCAAGGACGCGCTTGGCCGCGAGCAGGATGCACTCCCTGCGCCTGCCGGATGCAGGCTTTGCGTGCGCAGTTTCTTGACAGCGGCAGGGGCCAAACGTAGAATCTTTTGGGATTTTGTTTAGACTTGCAGGGCCGCTGCTTGCCAATTGCCTTGCCGAGCCTCTCCGCAACGCCGCATTTCCTGCGGCATTCCTGCAGACGCCGTCTGCACTGCAAGGCCTTTTCCATGGATCTGACGGATCAGCTTCAGGCTCTGCACGCCTTCCTTGTCGCCAGCGGCTGGCCAGCCCTTCCGCTGGCAGCTGCCTTGGCCTTCGGCACGGGCTTCATGCTCCCTGTGCCGGGCTGCGTCCTCGCCACGGCCTGCGCCGCCCTCTTCGGCCTGCCCCTTGGCGTGCTCTGCGCGTGGCTGCCCGCCTGCGCCGGCGCGGCCTGCTCCTTTCTGCTCGCGCGCCGGCTCGGCCGCGGCTTCGTGGAGCGCTTCGTCCCCACGGATCGCCTTGCCCGCATGGACAGGGCCGCTGCCCGCCACGGGCTTGCCGGCGTGTTCATTGCGCGGGCCATGCCCTGCGTGCCCTTCGGCATGGCAAGCCTTGCCTGCGGCCTTTCTGGCATGGGCTTCGGCGCCTACATGGCGGGCACCCTGGCGGGCAAGTTCGTGCCGACGCTGGCCTATGCCCTGCTGGGCGAGGCCGCCTTCTCCCTTTCCTGGCAGGATCAGCCTCTTCTGCCTGCCGGCGCCGCGGCCACGGCCGCGGCCTTTCTTCTGCTGACAAGAGTCCGCCGGAAGGGCGGGCCAAGTGAGGAGTAATGCTCCAGCGCTATATCAGACCCCTCTGCTTCCTGCTCTTTCTGGCAGGTGTGGTCGGCTTCGCCCTGGCCACGGGCCGGGGCTGCGACGTCGTCGACCAGACCTTTCTCGAGCGCTTTGCCGGCTTTGCCGGCGGCGCTCCCGTGAAGGCCGGCGTCCTTCTGCTCTTCGGCCTGCCCCTGGCCGGCGTCTTTCTGCTCCTGCCGGAGCAGGTGCTGACAGCCTTCAGCACGGCCTACTTCGGCCCCTGGGCCGGGATTCCCCTGGCTGCCTGCCAGCTCCTCGCCGAGGCCTACTTCGCCTTTGCCGTATCCCGCGTTCTCCTGCGGCCGGACCTCCGCTCCCTGCTGCTGATGCCGGGCGGGAAAGAGCGCTTCCGGCACCTTGCCTGGACGCAGAGCCTCCCGGCAGAGGCCTGCTTCACGCTGGAGAGCCTGCTTCTGCTCTGCCCCTTCCTGCCCGCGGCCCTGGCCGGCTTCGTGCTCGGGCTGACGGGCATGCGTCCCAAGGCCTTCGGCATCGGCGCCGTGCCCTGGCTCTTCCTGCGCGCCGCCGTCGCCGGCACGGCCACGGTCCATCTCTCAGGCCCGCTCGCGGCCTTCCTGGCGAGCGCGGGAACCCTGCTCTTCCTCATCTTCCTCTGGTGCCTGGCGCAGCTTTTCAAGAAGCGCATGCACAAGGACGCCATGGCCTCCTCCCAGCGCATCCCCGCGCGCCGGCCTGCGCGCGAGGCCCAGCCGCCGGACCAGGCCAAGCTTGCGGCCCACCGCATCGTCGAAGACCTGAACCGTCCGGACGTCGACGACAGCCTCGCCATGGAGGCCAGCCTCCCCGTGGAGGGCGCCATGGTGGTCTGCGTGGAAGACGCCGGCTGCATGGATCCCGACGTGGCCCGCCTGATCGAAACGGAGGCTGGGCGCATGGGCGCCGCCTTTGCGTCCTGCAGCCTCGCGCCGAGGCCCGACCGCCCGGGCATCCCCGTCAAGCCCGGCTTCGGCGCCAGGGACAGGGTCAGCGATCTGGACGAAGTCTTTGCCAAGGCCTTCGGTGCGGGCTTCGGCACCGTGGTCGCCGTGCGGGCCTCAACGCCCCTGGTCCGAGAATCCATGCTCCGCCGGGCGCTGCTCCGTCTGTCCCGGTCCTCGCTCGTGCTCGGCCCCACCTCGGGCGGCTACTATCTGGTCGGCCTGCGTCGCGAAGCCCGGGAAGGACAGGGGAATCTCAGGCGCTACGAGTCGGCCCTGCTCGCCGGCAGAACCTTCGAGAGCGATCTCTCCTTCGCGCTGGCAGGCTTCTGCCGCCGGCCCGAAACCCTGCCGCTGCTCCCCGGCGCCAGAGACCTGACCAAGCCCCTCGTGAGCGTCGTCGTGCCGGCCGAAGGCGAAGCCGAAGCGGTGGTCCGCACCGTGGCCTCAGCCTGCCAGGGGCCCTGGACCGAGTGCTTCGTCGCCGACCCCGGCGAAGGCACGGACACGGCGTCTCTGGCCTCCCAGGCCGGGGCCGAAGTCGTCTCCGTGCGGGGCGACGAAGCCGTCCGCCTCAACGAGGTGGCCCATATGGCCAGAGGCCAGATCCTGCTCTTCGCCGCACCCGGCACCGTGCTGCCCTGCGGCTACGAGGCCATGGCCTGGGAGACCCTCCAGCAGGAGGGCTGCCGGGTGGGCTGCTTCAGCCTGCCTTCCGCCGTCTCCCCCGTGCGGCGGGCCATGCTCTGGGCCGGCACCGCGCTCTTCAGGACAGGCGCCCTGGGCCTTCCCGGCATGAACCAGGGCATCTTCTTCACCCGTCAGGACTTCCGCACCCTGCAGGGCTTTTCCGCCAAGGCCGGCGAGGGCAGGGCGGTGCAGGAATTCGTCTCCCGCCTCCAGGGCCTCGGACGCATGGTCATCCACAACGCCCGCGTCGAGATTCCCGGCATGGACGAGGCAGACTCAGGCAGGGGCCTTGCCGAAATGCTGGAAAGCGCGGCCGGCTCCGCCCGGCGCATCCTTGCCCCTGCTCTCGGCGCCAGGCGGCCCAGCGCGGCCGGCGAAGCGCCTGCGGCCGACCTTGAAGGCGAGGCCAGAAGCCTGCTTGAACCCTGCGACCACTGTGGCCGCTGCACCGAGGCCTGTCCCATGCTCAAGCGCCACGGCATCGACCTGACGGGCCTTGCAGATGCGCCCTTGCTTGCCTGGTCCTGCTTCCTCTGCGGCCAGTGCACCCGGGCCTGCCCTGCAGGCATCGACGGCGCCAGGCTCGCCCATCTCCTGCGCGAGCAGTACGTCCAGGCCCACAACGGTCGCATGGCCCGCCCGGGCCACGGCAGAACCATAGCTGCCTCCCGCCATGCGCCTGTCGTGCTCAGCCAATCCAAGCCGGGCCCCAACCTTCTGCTCGACCAGGACTTCTGCTCCAGCTTCCCCGAGACGGCACTGGCTTTGGCCGCCTTTGTCCTCCAGGGCGGCATGGGCGTCGTCGTTGCCGATGCGGGCTCGCGCCTGGCCATGCTCGGCATGGCGGCCCAGGCCAGGGCAAGCCTCCAGCGCCTCAGAGAGGCCCTTGCCGCCTGCAGGGCAGGCGTGCTCTACACCGTTTCCCCGGCCACCCACGCCCATCTCGAGCAGGCCGGCGGCTTCGAGGTCAGGCCAGTCTACGACTTGCTGGCCGAACGGGGCCTGCCCGCCCGCGTGGACGGCTCGCGCTTTGCGCTCTTCACCCCCTGCATGGACCGCGACCACGAGATCTTCGCCAAGGGCTTCGCCGGCTTCTTGGCCAGCCAGCCCCTGCGCATCGACGACGTGCCCTGCTGCGGCGCGGGCGGCGAGGCCGCTGTGGCGGAACCCGAAGTGGCGGCCCAGATGAAGGCCCGCATCCGCGCCTGCTCCAAGCCTGTGGCCACCACCTGCACGGGCTGCGCCGTGTCGCTGGCTCTGGCGGGCTGCCGCGTGTCGCACGCCCTCTCGCTGGCTCTGCAGGTCACGGAGGCGCCGCTCTCCGGCATGGGCGCGGCCAAGGCCTACGTGGCCTTCCTTCTGCGCCTCAGGAACCTCGGCAAGGAGGAAACCCCGGTGCTGCGCCCCAAGGCCGCGCCGCTCGGCGCCGCCATGGCCAGCCAGCAGGCCTCGCAGGACGGGCTCGACATCGACATCGACGTGGACATGCCTGACCTTGCCGGTCTTCCTGCCGAGCCGGCCCGCCGGGATGCCTCTCCGGAGGGCGCCTCTGCGGGAGGCCTCGACATCGACTTCGACGGCCCAGATCTGGGAGCGCCCGAAGCGGATGCCGGGCAGACTCCCGAACAGACTCCTGGGCAGGCGCCAGGGCAGGCGTCTGGACAGGCGCCCGAAGCATCGCAGGCACAAGGCGCCTGCGCCGCGGCGCTGCGCCTTGACGGCCTCGACGGCGGCTCCAGATCCCAGCACTGATCTTCAGGGCAGCCCTCAGGATGGCCCTCAGGGACGCTCTTCCTCCACCCTCGCACGCCGCGGCAGATCCGCGGGGAGAAGCACACATGAACAAGCTCATCGGCGTCATCGGCGGCACCGGCCTCGACAATCCCGACCTCTTCCTTCCCGAAGCGGAAAGCTTTCCCGAAACCCCCTTCGGCAAGCCCTCCAGCCCCCTGCGCACAGGCGTCATCAAGGGCTCGGACACGCGCATCGTCCTGCTGGCCCGCCACGGCCTCGATCACACCATCCCCCCGCACAGGGTCAACTACCGCGCCAACGTCTACGCGCTGCGCAAGGCCGGCTGCACCCAGATCCTGGCCTCGGCCTGCTGCGGGTCCCTGCAGGACCAGTTCGGGCCGGGATCCCTCGTGGTGCCGGACCAGTTCATCGACTTCACCCGCCAGCGCTCCAGCACATTCTTCGACCGCTTCGAGCCGGGCGACATGCGCCATCAGGTCATGGCCCAGCCCTTTGCCCAGCCCGTGCGCCAGGCTCTGCTTGAGGCCTGCAGGACCTGCGGGGTCGAGGCCCACGACGGCGGCTGCATCGTCACCATCGAAGGCCCCCGTTTCTCCACCAAGGCCGAGTCGCGCATGTTCCGCCTGCTCGGCGGCGACCTCATCAACATGACCATCGCCACGGAGTGCATTCTGGCCAACGAAATCGGCCTGCCCTACGGCGTGGTGGCCATGGTCACGGACTACGACAGCTGGAGCGAGGAGCACCCGGCCCTTTCCCTCGAGGAACTCCTGGCCGTGCTCGCCAGCAACAGCGACAATTTCACCCGCGTGCTGGCCGAGGCCCTCAAGCATCCCGTGTAGTCCGGCACAGCCCGCAGTCCCGCAAGGCATACCGTGGACGTCTTTGCCCAGCTTCCCTGCACAGGCAGGAATCTTTCCCGCTACGTGCAGCCCGTGCTGCTCGCCCTCCTGCTCCAGCGGCCGCGCTACGGCTACGCTCTGCCGCAGGATCTGGCAGCCACGGGCCTCTTCGGGGACAATCCGCCCGACGCGGCCGGAATCTACCGCATGCTCAAAAGCATGGAGGCCAACGGCATCCTTGCCTCGGCGAGCGAGGGCTCCAGCGCCGGCCCTGCCCGGAGGCTCTATGCGCCGACGGAGCTTGGCTGGGCCTGCATGGACCGCTGGGTGCAGACCCTTGCCTCCCACCGCGCCCATCTGGACCGCGTGCTGTCAGGCCTCATGGCGATGAAGCCTGCCGTCCGGAAAGCTGCAGAGCTTGTTCCCTTCGTTGCCAGGGCGGAGAGCATGGCAGAGACTGGGGAAACGGCCAGGGAAGCGATCGGGGAAGGCTCGGAGGCTGGGAAATGCTGAGGCCTCAGCCTATGGCGATCATGTCCCTGGCAGTGCCCGTGAGCGGCTCCGGGCTCCCCTCGCGGACAAGGTAGGTGTGCTCGAGACCGATCATGCCGAGGCCGGGAAGGCCTATCTTGGGTTCCACGGCAAGGCACATGCCGGCTTCCAGCGGCGTGGCAAAGCCCCGAGCGAGTGCCGGCCGCTCGTCGAGATTCAAGCCTATGCCGTGGCCGAGGAAGGCAAGCTGGTCCTCGCCGAGGCCCATGAAGCCCTCGGCATAGCCGAGGCGCTTGGCCTGCGCCTTGGCGTCGAGCCATATTTCGGCAGGAATTGCACCTGGCCTGAGCCTCTCCAGCGTCCGTTCCAGAATCCCGATGCAAGCTTCGTGGGCCCGGCGGACGCTGTCCGGAATGCCTGACGCCTTCCCAGCCCAGTAGACTTGGGTGCGGTCGGTGTTGTAGCCGGCAGCAGAGCAGCCCATGTCCATGGCAAGGGGCTCTGCCTCCTGCCAGACCACGTCGCTGGAGCCCAGGAAGGGTACGGCTGGATGCGAGCCCCGGCAGCCCAGGGGACCAGGGTAGCAGGTCGGATAGATGCCGGAAATCCCGCAGGAGGCGTAGCCGTAGTGCATCTCCTCCCCCAGGGCGCGGCTGCGCGAGAGCCCGTCGCTGCCAAGACGCATGGATTCCTCCACGAAGCATAGGGCCAGCTCGCGCTCCGTCATGCCGGGCCGCAGGCGCGAGGGCAGGATTTCGTCGAAGACCTTGGCGTGGATGGCCCCGCAGGCGCGCATGCGATCCTGCTCCAGAGGCGTCTTCACCATGCGGGCGCGGGCTATGGCAAGGCTGGCGTCGACGAAGGCCGTCTCCCCGAGCCTCGAGGCCATCATCTCCGCCATGGTCCAGCTGAAGCCCTCCTTGTCCACGCCAAGGGTCTTCGGCAGGGGCGAGCCTGCATCGGTCGCGATGGCGGGCAGCTCCTTGAAGGACTTGAAGCGCACGATGCGCTCCAGCGGCGACTCCAGGCGGGCGCGTTCAAGTCCCTTGCGCACCAGGAGCACTGGTTCGCCCTCCTGCGGTAGCCAGAGCAGGCCTGCCGCCAGGGTGCCCGTCAGGTAGTAGACGTTCGTGCGCCCCTGGACGAGAAGGCCGCCGGCTTCGGGCGTCGCTTCGGCAAGCTGCCTGAGGCAGCATTGCTGCCGGAGCCGGATTTCGGCTTCGGGCAGGCGCTCGATGGCCGTAAAGGAAGCGGCGGCATAAATCTGCTTTTGTTCCGTGCGTTCGGGCGTCCGAGCAGATGCCGGCTGCAGGGATTCGCTGTGCTCGATGTCGCATCCAGACTTGATTTGCGTGCTTTCCATTGCCTTCTCTCCTTTGCCGCAAGCCATGCTGCAGGAAGCGGCTTCTGTCTGCAAGCCTGCTGCCTGCCCCTGTCCTGCGAAGCTGGATTGCATTGTCGCGCAGGACAGCTGAAAGATGCGGGAGCGACGCCTTCTAGCCCATTGAAGGGGAACATGTCAGATAGAGTTCTCAACTTTCGGGAATGAGAATACAGAGAATTACCCTAACTAGCCTAGTATGTAGAGAAGGATAACGTTACAAACAGATTCTTTCAGCAGGTTTTTTGCGTCAACAGTATCCAAAGTAAGTCAATTCCTTGACTATGGCATGGTCTAAAGATAGAATATTTTTAGATGAGAAAGTCGTGTTCTGGTGCGCAATCCTGCGTCCACACATGGTTTTTCTAAACCAAGGAGAATGCAATGAAGAAATTAGTGGCTTCACTGTGCATGCTTGCCCTTGCTGGCCTTTCAGTGCCAGAGACTGCTCCTGCGGCTGGCGAAGGTCTCCCCAAGGGTTGGCTTCCAGAACTTCTCAACGACGGATCGCCCTACGACAAGGACGTCAAGGCCTTTCGCGCCAAATTCCTGAAAGCAGCCGCCAAGGCTCCGACCCCGCTGGAGGGTTGCTGGGCTGTAGACGACGAGGAGTTGCGAGTCGACGGCGAGGCTAATCGCACAATTGAAGCAAGAGGCGAAGCTTTCTATGCATCCTGGGGAGAGCCTGAGACTACGTTTCCGCAGGCACCCTGCATCTTTGCGGCGCGCCCCTCCGGCATCAAAGGCACATTCGAGGGGCAATGCTTTTTCGGTGGAGCATGGACCATGGAAGACGAGTTTGCCGACATGCCTGAAAATCCGGCGAAGCGCAAAGCCTGGTTTGACAATGTAGAGGCAGAGTGGCGCATTGATGGCGACAAGCTTCTGGTCCGCTGGACAGGCCAAGATGGCGTTAAAGAGGATACCTACATCCGAAATGCCTGTAGCAAGAAAACGAAGTAGCGTAGCCTTCTTTCTGGAGCGCTTCCCGTAAGGCCTACTGCGTTTACCGAGAAGCGTCCTCTGATCTTATCATTCCCAGAGCACGCAGTGGGTAAACTATGTCCGGTTGAACCTCGACATAAATCAAGTGCCCAAAAGAGCCAAGGCTCCCGCCGAACTGGCCACGCGCCCTATGCATCCGGGCAGACATCGCGCAGGTGCTGGCGCGCCTCGCCTGAACCTGCAAGGGCCATGGCAAAGGCCCCGTTCCGTATGACTGGAGCGGGGCCTTGCTGATGTCGGCATGATGCGGAGCGCAGGCGTCCGCTTCAGGCGGGGCTAGTCGTCATCGCTGTCGCCGCCGAAGTCGCCGCCGTCGCTGTAGTCGTCGCTGGAAGACCCGCTGTCGTCGGAGCTCCAGCTGGCCTGCTGGTAGCCGCCGTCCTGGCTGTAGCTCTGGTCGTAGCCAGCCTGGGTGTAGCCTTGATCATAGCCGCCCTGACTGTAGCCACCCTGGCCGTAGCCCTGGTCGTAGCCGCCCTGATTGTAGCCTTGGCCGTAGCCCTGATCGTAGCCGCCCTGATTGTAGCCTTGGCCGTAGCCTTGGCCATATCCCTGGTCATAGCCTGGCTGGCCATACCCCTGACCATATCCCTGACCATATCCCTGATCATAGCCGGGCTGGTTGTAGGCCTGCTGGGCATAGCCCTGCTGGCCGTAGCCGCTGTAGGCGGGATCGGCTTGCGTAAAGTCGCTGTCGTAGGGACCCTGCTGTGGAGCCTGTGGGATCTGCTGGCCGGCGCTGGGATCTTGATGGGGCGTGCCGGCCGTGGCAGAGCGTCCGCCGAAGATGGCTCGTCCGGCTGCGGAGATGGCGGCGCCCGCGAGCACGCCGGCTGCTGCGCCCTTCAGGATGTTGCCAAAGCCCGGCTTCTGCTGGGCGTTGGGAGCCTGCTGTCCCCAGGGCTGCTGCGGCTGCTGTCCATAGGGCGCCTGCTGCTGTCCCCAAGGCTGCTGTGGCTGTCCGTAGGGATTGGGCTGAGGCTGTCCATACGGCGCCTGCTGCTGTCCGTAGGGGGCGGCTTGGGCAGGCTGCCCGAACTGGTGCTGCTGTGGCTGCTGAGGCTGTTGGCCGTAGGGCGCCTGCTGCTGGCCCCAGGGCTGCTGGGGCTGTCCGTAGGGATTGGGCTGAGGTTGTCCATAGGGCGCCTGCTGCTGAGGCTGGCCGAACTGGTGCTGCTGGGGCTGGCCGTACTGGCCGTAGGCCTGCTGCGGCTGTCCCTGCTGCGGATAGGCCTGCTGGGCGTAGGGATTGGGCTGAGCCCACTGCTGCTGGGCCTGCTGTCCGTACGGCGCCTGCTGTCCATAGGGCACCTGCTGTCCGTAGGGTTGCTGCCCGTACGGGGCCTGCTGCGGCTGTCCCTGCTGGGGATAGGCCTGCTGTGCATAGGGATTGGGCTGGGCCCACTGCTGCTGGGGCTGGCCGTAGGAGGCCTGAGGCTGCTGGCCAGGCTGCTGAGCCTGCGCGCCGTCCTGGGTCGGGGCGGGCTGCGCCGTCTGGGGCTGGGCCTGCGAAGCGGCCTGGGCCTGGACAGCGTCCTGCACGGGCTGAGTCGCCTGGGGCTGTCCCTGCTGGGGCGTCTGGGCGTCCTGAGGCTGGCTGGCGTTCGTGCCGGCTTCGGCGGGTTTCAGAGTGCTTGCATCGGCCATGGTATACCTCCAGAGGAGAAAGCTGAGCTTGAAATCGTCTTGGGGCGCGACACGGATCCTTGTCGTGGCGGTGCCGCGGCGTCCGGAATCCGCAGGACCTTCCAGAGGGGGGAAGGCTTGTGCGCAAGGACGGGAGCCTTGGCTGGCGAAGAGCCTGCGCTGGTACTCTTGCGTAAAACATTCAATCTTGCAAGCGCCTCGCAAGGCGGGCGCTAGTGCCCCCTGAGACGGGTCATGCCTCCCCGCCACAGGGCGCAGCCGCCTGCCTTGTCCTGAAGATAGAGGTCGCTACTTGGCGCGCAGGACGATGCGGCCTACCGGGATGTCCCTAATCGGGCTGTGCCTGCTGACATAGGTCTCGACGACCTCGAGGTCGCCTGCCGCGGGCGCAGGCAAGGTTCTGCCTTCCTTGAGCATGTCGAACCTGTCTCCCCCGCCGGCGTGGTAGCTGGTGAGCGCGACCTTGTAGCGTCGCTTGGGCTCGATGGGCTCCGGGCCGTTTTTGCCGGCCAGCTCGGCCCTGACGATGCGGGATCCTTCGGGCCGCGACAAGACGGCCTCGTAGCTGAAGCCGGCAGGATGGAGGAGGTAGGCGCCGTCGTGGCTGTCGTTCTGCACGCCATGCTCCAGGGCCTGGAGGATCTGCTCGCCCGTGAACTCCTTCACGACAAGGGTGTTGCCGAAGGGGTGCATGGCTAGCATGTCGCCGCGGGTAACGGGGCCGACAGGAAGGCGCGCGCGCAGGCAGCCGCCGCTGATGAAGGCCATGACGGCGCCGTAGCGGCGTCCCCAGTCGAGGAAGGCGTCCACGGTGACGGTGCCGGAGGGGCATTCGCCGGTGCGGCAGACCATCATGCCGTCAGGCCTCCCGATTTCGCTCTCGCCTATCTGGGCCGCGCGGTACGCCTCTATCTTCTGGGCATAGGCGTCGGCAAGTTCGCTTATCTTCCCGTCCCTGGGGCTTGCGGGATCGAGGAGGCGGGGCTGGCCGCGCCAGCCGACCGGGACGCCGTCCCTGTCGAACTGCACCTCGAGTTCGCCGAGGTATCTGGCCGCCATTCTGGCCGTGACGACGAGGACGGGCCTGCCGGAGGGCGATCGTTCCACGATGGGGTAGGGGCCCTCGGCCTTCTCGTCGGGACTGGAGCCGATGTAGCTGTGGGAGTGGCCGCCGACGATCACGTCGATGCCGTCGACCGTGCGGGCAAGCTCCCGGTCGGCGCCAAGGCCGATGTGGGTGAGGGCAACGACGACGCGCACGCCCTGGGCCTCGAGGGCCTTCACTGCCGTCTCCAGGGTCTTGCGGCGCTCCGTGAACGTCGTCCTGGTGCAGGCCATGTTGGGCTCGACGACCTCCTCGTTGGCGAGGCCGATGATGCCCACCTTGACGCCGCGCACCTCGCGGATCAGCCAAGGCTGGAACTTCGCACCGAGAAGAGGGCATCCCTTCTGAGGGGCAAGATTGGTCGCCAGCAGGGGCGTCTTCAGTCCGCCGAGGTAGCCGGCAAGCTTGGCGCAGCCTTCGTCGAACTCGTGGTTGCCCAGAGTGGCCGCGTCGAAGGGCATGAACCTGTTGACCTCGGCCATCATGGGCATGCGGCAGACGGAGTAGAAGAGCGTGCCCTGCATCTGGTCGCCGGCATCGAGGGCAATGACGTTGTCGCTCTTGGCCTTGGCGTCCTCGATGGCCTTGGCGACGCGGGCGTAGCCGCCGTAGCAGTCCCTGTCGCTGAAGCAGGCCTGGTAGTTTTTGTCCGTACCGGCGAGGTAGGCGTGCATGTCGTTGACGTGGAGGATGACGAGGTCGAGACCGCCTTCCGGCGCCTTGGCCTGGCCGAAGGGCGCTTCCTTGCCGGCGCAGCCGCCGAGGGCAAGGGCAAGGCAGAGCAGGATGCGGGCGAACAGGGCTGAGGGACGCAGGACGTTCATGAACCAAGGCCTCCTGGCTGACAGACGCGGGTTGTTTCTCCGTGCTGCTGGAGCGCGGAGCGAGGCTTCGCGGCATGGCTTGATTTCAGGGGGGAAGTCGGTTGCTTCATGGGATCACCCTGGTTTGCCCCCCGTTTCGCACGGGAGGCGCCGAGGGGAGTCCGCTCTCCTTTGCGGAGGCTCCTCCAGCACATGGAGGCAGGAGCAGGAGCGGATTTCCAACCGCGCAATGTCATCATTGATGTTAAGCTTGTCAAGTAGAATTGATTTGTAGAGCATAGGCGGCATGCAGGGCGCAGGCCTGCGCCCTGCGGCGCAGGGGACGGGCAGTCCGCCTGCCCGTCTGCGTGTCGCTGTTGCTCCCCAGTTGCGGGCAGGATAGTCTGCTCTGCGCGGCGCCGGGAGTGCCGGGCTGCACGAAAGACGACTGGGAGGAGATCTGATGTCAAAGCGGGAATGGCGCATGAATCGCGGCTTGCTTTTTCGCCGCGCAGCAGGCTTTCTGGCCGCAGTCCTGCTCTGCCTGCTGTGCCAGGCGCAGGACGCCGGGGCACAGGAAAGCATCGAAAGCTTTGTCGCCGAGATTGCCGTGCAGGCCGACGCTTCCCTGCTGGTGAAAGAAACTCTGCAGGTGAGAGCTGAGGGCGACGCCGTCAAGCACGGCATCTTCCGCGCCGTGCCGGCGCTGTCCTGGCAGGGAGGGTTGCTTCGCCGCTTCGGCGCCGAGCTGGTGGAGGCCCGCATGGACGGCGCGCCTGCGCCCTGCCAAACGGTGCGCAAGGATGTCATGACCACCTTTGTCGTCGGGGATCCGGTCAAAGAGATCGCGAAGGGCGAGCACGAGTTTGTGCTCGTCTACCGCCTGACGGGGCATGTGCGCCGGAACAAGGACGGCTTCTTCCTCAGTCTTGATGCCACGGGGAACCAGTGGAGCCTCCCCGTCGAGGAGGCCGTGGCCGTGCTGCGCCTTCCCGACGGAGCGGAGCTGGAGGCATCGTCCGGCTTCCTTGCCAAGGGTGGCAGCCGGGAGGAGTGCATACAACCAGATCCCCTGGCCTTTGCCGCAGAGGGCCGGCTAGAGTCGGGCGAGTCGCTTGTCGTGGAGGCTTCCTGGCGGGGCGGCAGGATGGCGCTGCCTGCGCCTTCGCTCGCAGAGCGGCTGGCGACCTTCGGTCCCCAGCTCCTTGCGGCCGCCGGCCTTGTCCCGCTCCTGTGTCTTGTCCTGCTCTGGATTTGCCTTGGCAGGAACAGGAAGCTCCCCGTCGTTCCCCTCTTTGCGCCACCGGAAGGCCTTTCGCCGGGAGTCGCGGCCCATGTTGCCGGCATGGAGGGCGGCGCAGGGCGCGCCGATCTGCTGTGGACAGCCGTGCGCGGCTTTGCGCGCCTGAAGGGAGCGGCTTCGGATCTAAGCATCCTTCCCGCCTGGCCGAAACGTAGGCCTAGCGGATGGCAGGACGAGGCCTGCTTCGCCATTGCCGACAGCCTCTTTGCCGACAGGATGCAGAAAGGCGCCCTGAATCTGGATGCCGGCATGCCGGGCGACTGGCGCCCTGCAGGCCCCGGCGAGGGCGATCGCATCGCCCGCGTGCTGGCAGGCCTCAAGAGCGGCTGCAGGGCGCAGATGAAGGCCTTCTACTCGCCTGCCTGGCCTCTGGCGCTGGCAGGCTTTGCCGTCAACGCGGCCCTGCTCTACGGGGCCATGTACGCCGGTGGCTGGCCCGGCATCTACGACGGGGAAAACCTCAACGACTTTTTCCTCTGGATTGTCCTCGTCTTCGCCCTTGCGGGCCTGTGGCCCCTAGTCAGGCTGCGCCGCCGGAAAGGCGTGCTCAAGGTCCTGGCTTCCGCGTTCTTCAGCCTGCTCACTATCCTTGCGCTTGGCTGGGCGACGCAATGGGAATGGCCGTGGTGGACGGCTTCGGTAAACTGCGCCTTCGCCCCCCTGCTGTTCTGGCTGCGCTGCCCGAGGTTGCCAAAGTCTCGGGGGCTGGCTGCAGAGGCAGCCGTCAAGGGCCTTGCCATGTATGTCGGGGCCGCGGAAAAGGACAGGCTGGCTCTTGCCGGCGCTCCCGACGACACGCCGGAGCAGTACGGGCAGATGCTGCCCTATGCCGCTGCACTGGGCATGGCCGAAGCCTGGACGAAGCGCTTTGCGCCCGTGCCTGGCTTGGCAGACAGCCTGGCAGACGACAGGCCAGGCGAGAGTTGGGTAGGGTCAAGCGGCGAGGCGCTGTCAGCCGGCGACGGGTACGAAGCCGTCCTGGAAGCCGCAGCCGCTATCGCAGCCACCTACGGCGCTTCGCAGCGCGCCGGCGGCGACGGCTTCGGCTTTGACGGCGGCTCCAGCTCGAGCGGCGACTCCAGTTCCGGTGGCTCCAGTTCCGGCGGAGGCGGAGGCGGATGGTAGCCTTGCAGAGGCTTGCGGCCAACGGGCTGGAAGATGCCGCAGGAGCGCCACCTGGCAGAGACGGGGAAGGGGCTTCAGCGTTATCCCGCCATGCAGCCGGCTAAAAAGGCAGGGCGCCCCTCGGCAGGAGGCCGGGAGCGCCCTGGCAGAAACGCCGTTGCAGGGGCGGCTACTTGCTCTTCAGGACAAAGCGTCCGCCGGGGCGCTGCCTGAGGGGGCTCGCCTTCTGGATGTAGGCCTCCATGACTTCGCCGTCGCCGGCCGAAGGCGCTGGCAGAACCTTGCCTTCCTTGAGCATCTCGTACCTGTCGCCGCCGCCGGCGAGGTAGCTGGAGAGGCAGACCTTGTAGCGGCGCTTGGGATCGATGCGCTCGGGCCTCTTTCTGCCGGCGGTCTCGGCCTTGACGATGCGGTGTCCGGAAGGCCGCGCCATGTCGGCCTCGTAGGTGAAGCCGGCGGGGTGGATGATGTAGGCGCCATCGTGGTTGTCGTCCTGCACGCCGTGCTCCAGGGCTGCCAGCAGCTGCTCGCCCGTGTACTCCTTCACGAGCAGGGTGTTGGGGAAGGGTGCGATGGCGAGGATGTCGCCGCGCGAGACCGGGCCGCGGGGCAGGGGATTGCGCAGGGCGCCGCCGGAGATGATGGCCATTTCGGCGCCGTACTTGGCGCCCCAGTCGAGGAAGGCGTCCACGGCAACGGCTGCGGAGAGGCACTCGCCGGCGCGGCAGGCCTCCATGCCGTCGGGCATGTCGATTTCGTTGATGCCGATCCGGGTATTGCGGTAGACCTCGCCCTTCTGGACGTAGCCGGCAACGACCTCGCTGACCTTCCCGTCCCGGGGGGCCTTGGGATCGAGGAGGCGGGGCTGGCCGCGCCAGCCGGCCGGGACGCCGTTCCTGTCGAACTGCACCTCGAGCTCGCCGATGTACTTGGCAGCCTTCTTGGCCGTGACCACGAGGACGGGCTTGCCGGAGGGCGAGCGCTCCACGATGGGATAGGGGCCTTCGGCCTTTTCGTCGGTGCTGGAGCCGATGTAGCTGTGGGAGTGGCCGCCCACGATCACGCCGACGCCGTCGACGCTTCGGGCAAGCTCCCGGTCGGCGCCAAGGCCGATGTGGGTGAGCGCAATGACGACATGCACTCCCTGGGCATTGAGCTCTCTGACGGCAGCCTCCAAGGTCTGCTTGACGTCCTTGAACCTGGTCTTGTCGCAGGCCTTGCCGGGCTCGATGACGTCGTCGCAGGCAATGCCGACGATGCCCACCTTGACGCCGCGCACTTCGCGCACCACCCAGGGCTGGAACTTGGCGCCGAGCATGGGGCAGCCCTTGGCGGGATCGAGGTTGGCGGCCAGCATGGGAATGGGGAAGCCGTCGAGATAGCGGGCCAGCTGGGCGCAGCCTTCGTCGAACTCGTGGTTGCCGATGGTGGCCGCGTCGAAGGGAATGAGCGGGTAGATGTCCGCCATCATGGGCATCTTGCAGACGGTGTAGAACATGGTGCCCTGCATCTGGTCGCCGGCGTCGAGGGCGATCACGTTGTCGCCCTTCGCCTTGGCGTCCTTGATGGCTTGGGCGATGCGGGCGTAGCCGCCGTAGCAGTCCTTGTCCTGGAAGCAGGCCTGGCCACTTTTGTCGGTGCCGGCAATGAAGGAATGCATGTCGTTGGCGTGCAGGATGACAAGGTCGAGGCCGCCTTCGGGGGCCTGGGCCTGGCCGAAGGGCGCTTGCCTGCCGGCGCAGCCGCCGAGGGCGAGGGCAAGGCAGAGCAGGACGGAGAGCAGTCCTGCGTAACATCGCTGGATGAACATGAAAGGAATATCCTCCTGAGGCGGCCGGGGCCGCGGGTGCTGGGAAAAGGGTTGCCGGCGCCGGGCCAAGCCTTGCGCCGGGGGCCGCCTGGCTTAGCGCAGGATTTCGAAGCGGCCTGTGCCTATGGTGCGCAGGGGGCTGATGCGGGCGGCATGCCGCTCCACGAGCTCGCGCTCGGTTTCGTCGGAAAGGGCGATGGTCCGGCCCCTGCCCAGCATGGGATGGCCGCCGCTGCCTCTGGCGAGGAAGTCCGCCATGGCGACGCAGTACCTGGCCTTGGGATTGAGGGCATGCATCCTGCCGTCGGCGCCCATGGCCTCGGCCTTGACCAGGCGGTGCCCTGAGGGCCTGCGCATGTCGAGGACAAAGGAGAGGCCTGCTGGCTGGAGCAGGTAGGCGCCGTCGTGGCCGTCGGCAACGCTGTTTTCGAGGGCCTCGATGATCGTTGCGCCCGTGATTTCCTTGACGGCCACGTGCGAGGCAAAGGGATGGACGGAGAGCATGTCGCCCCGGCTGACCCAGCCGCTGGGCAGGGAAGAGCGCACGCCGCCGGCGTGCATGAGGGCTATGGTGGCGCCGTGGGGCCTGCCGAACTCGAGGAAGGCGTCGGCAGCCAGAATGCCGGCAAGGCACTCGCCCTGGCGGCAGGCTTCGATGCCGTCCGGCATGTCGACCCCGTTCTCGAAGAGGCGATCCTTCCTGAGCCGCTCGAGCTCTTCGCCCTTGGGGGCGACGAGCGCGCTGATCTCGGGATCCCTCGGCGCATCGGGCCCGAGGAGGATGGGGCCGCCCTGCCAGGCGCAGGCCTTGCCCTCGGCGTCGAAGGCCACGTCGAGCCGGCCGAGGTAGCGCGTCTGGAACTTGGCGGTAACGACGAGCACGGGCTTGCCCGAGGGCGAGGACGCGACCAGGGGGTAGGGGCCTTCAGGCTTTTCCTTGAGGCCGCCGTTCGTTTCGGGCCCGAGGTAGCTGTGACTGTGGCCGCCCACGATCACGTCGATGCCGTCGACGCTGCGGGCCAGGGCCAGATCATCTTCCAGGCCGATGTGGGTGACGGCGACGATGATCCGGCAGCCCCGGGCTTCGAGTTCCCTGACGGCCTGCTGAGCGGCTTGCCTGCGGTCCAGGAACTTCGTGGACTTGCAGGCATCGCTGGTGCCCACGGGCTCGTCGTTGGCAATGCCGAAGACGCCGACCTTGACGCCCTGGAACTCGCGCACGGCCCAGGGCTTGACGGGCGCGGAGGCAAGCGGACAGCCTTTGTCCGGCTTGAGGTTGCAGGCCAGCACCCCGTAGGGAAGCTCCGCCAGGAAGCGCGCCAGCGCAGGGCAGCCCTCGTCGAATTCGTGGTTGCCCAGGGTGGAGAAGTCGTAGGGCATGCGCTTCTGCAGGGAGGCTATCAGGGGCGCCTTGCCGGTCGCGAAGAAGATGGTGCCCTGCATCTGATCGCCGGCGTCTAGGGCGAGCACGCTGCCTCCCTTGGCCTTTTCGTCCTTGATGGCCTGGGAGATGCGGGCGTAGCCTCCGTAGCAGCCGTCCTCCTTGAAGCAGGCCCTGCCGCTGGCGTCAGCGCCGGCGATGTAGGTATGGGTGTCGTTGGTGTGGAGCAGGACAAGCTCGAAGCCGCCTGCGGGAACGGCGAGCGGCGCCCCAGCGCGCCTGGCTTTGGCGCAGCCCTGAAGCAGGGCCGGCAGGGCGAGGAGGAAGGTCGCGAGGGCGAGGGCTGGAAGAAGGCGCGTGCGCTGCACGGAAAGGCTCCTTGTGGCTGGGGGAGAAATGGCGGGGCCGGCTCAGGCCGAAGCCTGAAGCCGGCCCGAGTGCAGACCCTGGTCCGGAACGCAGGGCTTAGGCTAGCGGGCCATGCCCGGGAAGGCGTTGACGTACTGGATCTTCACGTCAGGGAAGGAGTTGACGAACTGGATGGTGAAGTCGGGGAAGTTGTTGACCATCTGCCACTTGCCGCACTTGTCGGGGAAGTTGTTGACCACCTGGACCTTGAGGTCGGGGAAGTTGTTGACCACCTGGACCTTGAGGTCGGCGTGGGCGTTGACCACCTTGACCTTGCCCCAGAGCCTGTGGCCCTTGGCCGAGCACTGGCCGGCAAGGGAGGTCGCGGGACAGGCGAGCGCGAGGGCCGCGAGAAGGGCGAGAAGAAACGCTGCGCGTTGCATGGGGGATGCCTCCTGTTAAGGGAAGACTAGGGCTTCTGGGCCTTCCTGACGGAAGCCCAGTAGAGGGGATCGCAGACCATGTTCCAGAACTTCTTCTGGTCGATGTCCATCACAACGGCCGCCTTCTGGCAGCCTGGCGGACAGTGGGTGAGGTAGGCCAGCGACTGGCCGTAGGAGAGGCCGAACTGGGTGTTGACGTCGATGGAGCACAGCCGCTGGGAGGTCACGATGGTGGGGTCGATGAGATAGGCGGCCACGATCACGTCCCAGACGAAGTGCGTGAACTTGGGGTCCTTGGCGAACATGGTGCCCACGAAGGTCTTTTCCAGAATGCCGGCCTCGGGGCTGCGGTCGAGGGTCATCATGAGGCGGTCGTAGTGGCCCTTCCTGAAGACGACCTTCTCGCAGACGTCGAGGCCGAAGACCACCTGCTCGGCGAAGGCGCTCCGCACGACGATCTGGGCCGCCTCGGGGTCGATCCACCAGTTGAACTCGGCGGACGGGGTGACGTTGCCCTGCTGGAAGAAGGCGCCGCCCATGTAGACGATGCGCTTCACGAGGGGCACGATGTCGGGGGCCATGCGGATGGCGCAGGCGAGGTTGGTGAGGGGACCGATGGCCGCGATGGTGATTTCGTGGGGATTGGCCCGGATGGTGTCGATGATGAAGTTGACGGCGTGCTGGTCGGCGGGCTTGTACTTGGGCTCCATGCCGTAGCGGCGCCTGTAGAACTCCTGCCAGCTTTCAGGCTCGCGGCGCCCGAGGGAGCCGAGCCAGGAGTCGTGGCCCATGCCGAACTGGGCCCGTTCGCCTTCGAAGAGCTCGTGGCGCTGCGGGCGCAGGGGGTACTGCATGCCCTGGTACAGGGGGATGTTGCGGCCTTCGATTTCGAGGTGCCGTGCGGCGTAGGCAACGCCTTCCTGCACCCAGCTGTTGCCGGTGACGCAGGTGATGCCCACGAGATCGATGTTCGGCGCGTTGGCCAGCAAGATCATGGCCGCTCCGTCGTCGAACATCTCCACCATGTCGGTGTCGAGCAGCACCTTTTCCTTTTTCATGCCCTCAGGCTGCGCCGCAAGGCAGGGCGAAGCCGCCGGCAGGAGGGCTGTGAGGGCAAAGATGGCGAGGGTGGCGAGGACGGCGGCTTTGAGATGCTTCATGTCGTCTCCTTCAGGCAGTCTGGCGTGCAGTCTGCAGGTGGGTGTGGCGCAGGGAGCGCACGGAAAAGAGCCCCTGCTGGGGTTTGGAGCATAGCCGCTTTTGCCGTGGATTGAAAGGCGCAGCGCGCCCTCGGCGCCGTCCGCGCCAGTCGCGCCTAAGGCATTCAGGAGACCTTCTGGCCTGCTTCATGCTGGAGCCTGCAGGACGGCCGTGCCGGGAGCGCATCTCGGAAAAGTCGCGTTTTCCTGCCTGCGGGCTTGACTTTTATCTCAAAGCTAGAAAAAATGCACTTGAAATTCATCTTCGATTTTTATTCTGTTCAGCAAGGCTCCCCACGGGAGCCGGGAGGTCGCGGCATGGCAAAGACATCCTTCAGGAAGCTGGCTGTCCGCAAGGCCCAGGCATCGATGGCTCAGCCCGCCTTGGCGGCGCCAGCCGGCGCAGGCGCCTTCGCGGGCTTTCCTCTGCCTCAGCTGCTCGGCGCCTGCCAGCCCAGCGCCAGCCGGGCGCAGGCTCTGCGCTTCCAGGCTTCGGGCGCCGGGCGGGCCAGCCGGCCTGTCTGCCTGTGCA